>Ga0065711_1000205_pt1 | contig 150094 bp, 104 predicted proteins | sample Hoacrofraction12_FD_59098 | JGI IMG/M metagenome (GOLD analysis project Ga0065711, IMG submission 59098) | Hoatzin crop microbial communities from Cojedes, Venezuela - Epithelial fraction 12 v2 (version 2) | ecosystem: Host-associated > Birds > Digestive system > Esophagus > Crop | place... | reverse complement strand
CGTCCTGGTGCGAATGCAGTAGCGACAGATGAATAAACAGACCAACCGCTTCCACACATTTCAACCTCAGCATCGCCGATAAACAGCGATCCCACTGCGTTATAGCTATTGAAGGAAGAACCGATACCTGCACCACCAGTGCCCTCTTCTACTCCACTACAATAAGCCTTTACTTTAGCTCCGCCATCGATAGTTATGGTTCCGCCAGAACCTTCGTTGCCGCCACCGATGCCTGAACCAACTGCACTAAAATTTTTAGACGAATATGCCTCGATAGTACCTCCATTGATGGTTATAGTATAGTCGCCATTTTTTTCCCCTCCTCCTATGCCAGCGCCATCACCACCACCATCTCGCGACGAATATGCCTTCACATCACCGCCATTGATAATTATCGTGCCGCCAGCAACACTGTAACCGTCCTCATCAAGGACAATGCCACTGCCACTGCCTATGCCGGCACCAGAGGCAGCACCAGGGTCTGTCATTGTTTGCGACGAGTAGGCCTCTACTGTTCCGTCGTTGATAATAATAGTTCCGCCTAAACCTGTTTCTCCGCCACCGATGCCAGCACCAGAACCGCTGCCATTCTGCGATGAATATGCCGTTACGGTTCCGCCATTGATGGTTATTGTTTCGCCAGAACCGTAATAGCCGCCACCGATGCCAGCACCATAGCCATAGCCACTCTGCGATGAATATGCTTCCACTGTACCGCCATCGATAGTTATCGTTCCGCCAGAACCCTCTTTTCCGCCACCGATGCCAGCACCATAGCCATAGCCATTCTGCGATGAATATGCCGTTACGGTTCCGCCTTTGATAGTTATCGTTCCGCCAGAACCCTCTTTTCCGCCACCGATGCCGGCAGCAGCTCCTCCGCTTGTCGCCGTAACAGTGCCGCCAATGATATTTATAGTACCACCAGAACCGCCGTTACCACCACCAATGCCGGCAGCAGCTCCTCCGCCTGTCGCCGTAACAGTGCCGCCAATGATATTCACAGTACCGTTTGAACCTTTGTTACCGCCACCAATTCCAGCTTGGCTTTCGCCGCCCGTGGCTTCCAAGCAACCCGTGCCTGCGATATTGTCTGTGGTATTTCCTGTGGTGATAGTAAGCGTGCCACCTTCTGCAACCCCAATGCCGCCATTCGTAGCGTTGAGTTTAGCGCCATCCAGCAGAATCAGGGTTACATCGTTGGTGTTGACATAGAGCCTCTCTGTGCTGGAGACTTCGCTTGGCACCACCACCCATTTGCCGCTCGTTAGTGTTACGCTATTAGGGGTAAGCACGTTGCAATCTTCCGCATTAACATATTCTGTTTTTCCATCAGCGGTGAGATAATAGCAACTTATTTTCCACTGGGCGTACAGGGTAACGTTGTCGGTAGCTTCAATTTTGTCGCCCGCGGCATACGCTGTGCCTGAGCCGTCAGCCGCAGTGTTCCATCCATCAAAGACGCAAGAGCCCCACGTGAACTGGTTTTCACTGGCGACTAACCCTATATCCGCATATCCTGTTGAAGAGTCCATCGTTCCTTCGCCGCCATTGGCATCGTAAGTAACCGTGATGGATTTGGGAGTGAACGAAACCTTGTACCATGCGCTCGTGCCAGAACTTAGTTCGATTTTCTCAGAAGTTTCTGTGGATTCGCCCGAATTGTAAGTAGAGCCGCTTTCTATCTTGCAGGTGCCGTATTGAGGCGCAATAGTGGCAGTGAAGTTGCTGCCGCCGATGCCGCTGGTGCCCCAAGTATCGACCACGCAGCGGTCGCCGGTGATGGTGAGCGTGCCGCCCGTGCCTTCTTTACCGTCGCCGATACCAGGAGCGTATGCTGTTTGGTCCGTATTGCAGCTGAAAGCCGTTACGTTGGCGGTGCCGCTGATTTTGATTTCGCCGCAGCCTCCATTCTCGCCGCCACCGATGCCCGAGCCGTAGCAAGAAAAAGTGCCACTGACACCCTTCACCGTGCCGCCAGTGATGGTGATGTTCACCTTGCCGTAGCCGCTTTTCCAGTTATCGCCCATGCCGATACCGGCGCCGTAGGATTTTTCACTGGCACTTTCACTTTTGTTACTATATGCTGTAACCGTGCCGCCGCTGATGTTTATCTCGGTGTATAAGTCGGATTGGTACGTATCACCCGTGCCGATGCCTGCACCCGCAGCCTCACCGCTGAGGCTGCTATACGCCTCAACCGTACCACCGGTAATGTTGATGGTTGCCGCACTTTCGGCGTTCGCGCCCGTGCCGATGCCGGCACCCCAGCCTTTCTTGGTATCAGCGCCTTTGACATAGACTTCGCCACCGGTAATGTTAATCGTGACAGCACCACCATCCGTGGACTTATAACCGCTTCCAATTCCGGCGCCCGCCATGCTGTTCTTATCACCTGTGCCGCCCGAACAATTGACTTTACCACCATTGATGGTGATGGTGCCACCGTAGCCCCCGTAGCCACTACCGATGTCGGCGCCATAGACGCTGTATAAGGCGTTGTAGTAGGTGCTATAGGCAGTGATAGTGCCGCCATTGATGGTGATTGTGCCACATTTTTGATCTTCGCGCGAACCGATACGGGCGTTATCGCCAGCGTTGCCGCGAGAAGTACTGGGAGTAGCGTCTGCCACAACGTTGTAGTCGTCGGTCACCGTGAGTGCTCCTGAGCCAGTGATGCTCTCGGAGGTGTTGCCAGAGGTGATTATTAGTTTGTTATCGCCCTCTACCACGATACAACCCTGAGCGTTGAGCGTGGCACCGTCGCATAGGATAAGGTGCACCTCGCCGCTCACTTCCATCTGAGTGGAAACGGTGATGGCATCGCCCGAAGGAACGTAATAGTAACCGGCAGAGAGCGTGTAAGTGTCGCTTCCTGCCTCCTTGCTCTCGATGGCCGTGGCATCACACGACTGCACTTTGCCCTTGTCGTCAAGGAAATAAATGGTGTCTGCCCATGCCATCTGCGGCAGAAGCATCAACACGAGCAGCAAGCACTTCGCTGCAAGACGGCCAAACGGCCGTGGCTTTAAGTAACGTTTGTTTCTCATTTTATCTTTTTGTATTCTTGTCTGAATATACAAAAAGCCTGCCCACGACCCTTCTATAGGGCGCGAACAGGCTTGTGGCTATGGCGTAATAAGTATGTTAGAGCGCAGCGATACCCCCCCCGCAAGCACTTAACTTACAGCGGGTTAGAGACGCGTTATCGTAGATTGCTGCTTGTCTCATATTGTCTCTGTCTATTCAGCGGCGAGTTCTTTGGCTCTGGCGATGGTATCGTCAGGAAAGCCGTGGCAGTTCGTCGATGCTACATTCTTATTGAGTTACAAGGGGCAAAGTTACTGTTTTTGTGTGAAACCTGCAAGTTTTTCGCGTTTTTCTGCGATTTATGATAACCTAGGAGGCTGATATGATTGTATTCACGGCAAGGACGAGACGGAATATTTCGGCGCAGATTGTTCGCGTTTTCCGTGGAAAGCATGTAATTTTGCACCCCGTGGACAGCAACAATGCATATCATCTGATGGCGTTCCTCATAGTATGCGTGTGGGGAATCACCTATGTGTCGAGCAAGATCCTGATTAACGATGGACTTTCGCCGGCGCAGATCTTCACCATTCGCTTCTTCATCTCCTATGTGTTGCTGCTCGCGTGCCACCACAAGCGGCTCTTTGCCAACAGCGCGAGAGACGAGGCGGTGATGGCACTGCTTGGTCTCACCGGCGGTTCGCTCTACTTCTTGTCTGAAAACACGGCGCTGGCATATTCCACGGCTTCCAATGTGTCGCTCATCGTGTGCTCATGTCCGATGGGGACCACGCTGTTGCTCGCCTTGTTTTACAAGGGTGAACGATTGTCAAAACTGCAGTATGCCGGTTCGGCGCTGGCGCTTTTGGGTATGACCGTGGTGGTGCTCAATGGTCATTTCGTGCTGCATCTGTCGCCCGTAGGCGATGCTTTGGCTTTGGCAGCATGCTTGTCGTGGTCGGCATACAGCGTGCTGCTGCGCAGTTGTACCCACAAGTATTCATCGGCCTTCATCACGCGCAAGGTGTTTTTCTATGGTCTGCTCACCATCCTTCCTTATTATATATGGCATCCCTCGTGGCCGCCCGTGGCCACGTTTATGAGGGGAGAAGTGATCGGTCATCTGCTGTTTTTGTCGGTGGTGGCCTCATTCTTGTGCTACATGCTCTGGAATCATTGCATCCGCAGGTTGGGCGTGCAGCAGGCCAGCAACTGGATCTATTTCAATCCCATCTCCACCATCGTGAGCGCCTGGATTTTGCTGGGCGAGCGCCCCACGGTGTTTCTCTATCTCGGCGCTGCCATGATATTGCTTGGTATGTATGGCGCCGATCGCCGAAGATAGGGAAGGGGAGAGCGGCACGATGCGGCGCACGGCTGTGTGGCCTGCCGAACAAGCATAAAAAAGGCGGGACCGCTTGATGTCTCGCCTTTTGATTTGATAGGTCTTGGATGCTTATTTTGCAAACCAAGCCACGATGGTTTCGTAGAGCTCCTGCTTGCCCGAAGTCATCTTGGGCTCGTCCACCTTCTTGCCATACTCATAGACCTGCTCGAGCGAGAGCTTGCCGTCCTCGAAGTCTTTGCCCATGCCGCTGTCGAAGCTGGCGTAGCGCTCCTTGACCATCTTGCCGAGTGTGCCGTCTTCGATGATGGCAGCAGCGTTCTCCAGAGCGCGTGCCATGGCGTCCATACCGCTGATGTGAGCGATAAACACATCCTCGGGATCGGTGGAGTTGCGGCGCATCTTGGCATCGAAGTTGGTGCCGCCGGTGCCCAATCCGCCGTTGCGGATGATTTGCAGCATGGCCTGCGTGAGCTCGTAGTTGTCGATGGGGAACTGGTCGGTGTCCCATCCGTTCTGTGCGTCGCCGCGGTTGGCATCGATGGAGCCCAGCATGCCGTTGTCCACAGCGCAAGCCAGCTCGTGCTCGAAGGTGTGGCCGGCCAGCGTGGCGTGGTTCACTTCGATGTTCACCTTGAAGTCTTTGTCCAATCCATGGGCGCGGAGGAAGCCAATCACGGTCTCGGTGTCCACGTCATACTGGTGCTTGGTGGGCTCCATGGGCTTGGGCTCGATGAGGAACGTGCCCTTGAATCCCTTGGCGCGGGCATAGTCGCGGGCAGCGGTAAGCATCTGGGCCATGTGCTCCTTCTCACGCTTCTGATCGGTGTTGAGCAGGCTCATGTAGCCTTCGCGACCGCCCCAGAACACATAGTTCTGACCGCCCAGCTTGATTGTTGCGTCGATGGCGTTCTTGATCTGAACAATGGCGCGGGCCACCACGTCGAAGTCGGGATTGGTGCTGGCGCCGTTCATGTAGCGCTTGTTGCCAAACACATTGGCCGTGCCCCACAGCAGTTTGATGTTGGGATTCTCGGCCAGCTTCTGCTTGGCATAGTCGGTGATGGCTTCCATGTTGGCCTCATATTCGGCCACATTGCTGCCTTCTTCGATGAGGTCCACATCGTGGAAGCAGAAGAATTCGATGCCCAGCTTGTTCATAATCTCGAAACCGGCGTCCATCTTGTCCTTGGCGCGCTGCAGCGGGGTGTCGGCCTTGTCCCACTCATAGCTGCGGGTTTGTCCACCGAAGGGGTCGGCGCTGGCCTGTCCCAGCGTGTGCCACCATGCCATGGCGAAGCGCAACCACTCTTTCATAGTCTTGCCGGCCACCACTTTGTTAGCGTCATAATAATGGAATGCTAACGGATTCTTGCTGTCTTTTCCCTCGAAGGGAATCTTTCCAATTTGCGGAAAATACTCTTTTGCCATAGTTTTTGAATGTTATTGGTTGATAAATTACAGAATGATTTTCTCTAGTTTTTCTTTCCATGCGGCATAGGCCGAGCGATAAGCGTCGGCGTTTTGCTCGTCGGGCGCTATCACTGCCAATTTCTTTAACGTGGAAAATGCCTCATTATTGTCTTTATAGATGCCACAGCCCATGCCGGCGCCCTTGGCGGCTCCCACGCTACCGTCGGTTTCGTAGAGCTCGATGGTGGCACCGCTCACCGTGGCCAGTGTGTTGCGGAATATCTCGCTGAGGAACATGTTGGCGCGGCCGGCGTGGATCTTCTGTATGTCCATGCCCATCTCGCGCATGATTTCCATGCCATAGCAGAAGCTGAACACGATGCCCTCTTGTGCGGCGCGCATCAGATGGGCCTTGGTGTGCTTGTTGAAATTGATGCCGTGGATAGAGCAGCCCGTTTCGCGATTTTCGAGCACTCGCTCGGCGCCGTTGCCAAAGGGGATGATGCTCACGCCTTCGCTGCCCACCGGAATGGAGGCCATCATGTCGTTCATTTCGCCATAACTGATGCCGTCGGGGGCCACGTTGCGCCGCATCCATGCGTTCAATATGCCCGTGCCGTTGATGCAGAGCAACACGCCCAAGCGGTCTTGCTCCGTGGTGTAGTTGACGTGTGCAAACGTGTTCACGCGGCTCTTCGGGTCGTAGTTCACTTCGCCCAGCACGCCATACACCACACCCGATGTGCCGGCCGTGGAGGCGATTTCTCCAGGATTAAACACGTTGAGCGACAGCGCATTGTTGGGCTGGTCGCCGGCGCGATAAGAGATGGGCGTTCCCGCCTTCAGCCCCAGTTCGTCGGCAGCGCTCTTCGACACCTCGCTCTGAATGCTGAAGGTGGGCACGATGTCGGGCAGAATGCCTTCGCCGAATCCGAAATAGTCAAGGAGAAACTTGGCCGGGCGCTTCTCTTTGAAGTCCCACATCATGCCTTCGCTCAAGCCGCTGATGGTGGTGTTGGCCGTGCCGCTCAGTCGCATGGCGATGTAGTCTCCGGGGAGCATGATTTTCTCCACCTTGGCAAACAACTCCGGTTCGTTCTCTTTTACCCATGCCAGTTTGGCAGCGGTGAAGTTGCCCGGCGAGTTGAGCAGGTGCCCCAAGCATTGCTCTGCGCCGAGAGCGTCGAAGGCGCGCTCACCGTAGGGCACGGCGCGCGAGTCGCACCAGATGATGGCGGGGCGCAACACCTGCTGGTTTTTGTCCGTACACACCAGGCCGTGCATCTGATAGGATATGCCGATGGCCTTGATGTCTTCGCCCTTGGCGCCGCTGTCGGCCATAATCTTCTTCAGCGCCAGCTTGGCATTGTCCCACCACATTTGCGGGTCTTGCTCTGCCCAGCCGGCCTTCACGGCCATGATGGGTGCCTCTTTTTCGGGATAAAAAGCCGTGGCAGCGCACACGCCGGTGTCCGCATCCACGAGCGATGCTTTGACGGACGAACTGCCCACGTCAAAGCCCAATAAATACCTGTTTGCCATACTTTTGTGTATTCGAATATCTTTTTTAGTTAGTCCGCTAAGGGTTCGGTTTTCCTTGCGACCCGTTTGGCCGCTCTATATATATTACGCGCACGCGCCCGATTCCCCCTCTAAAAAATGTTGAAATTTGCATTTTCTGCTCCGCCGCCACCACTTTCGCCATCAAAACACCACGCCAGGCACCCCCAAGCGCGCGGGGAAAAGCTCTTTCAGTCCCCATTTTCGCCCTGAGGTTCATTGTTCTTCGCGCCCAGTTTCGCCACCCGTTGAAATCACCGGCACCACTCTTGCATTTCCTAACTATTGGTTTCGCATTTGCAAACCATTGCCCTTCGACAATTAAGTTATTAACTTAATATAATTACTTTATTAAGGTAATATAATTACTTTATTAACTTAATTATCGCAAACCATTGGATGGCGTATGCAAGACCCTTGACGGGCGAATGCGAAACCGCCGGATAGCGAACGCGAAACCACCGGTTTCCATTCCCAGCGTTGTGGGATGATGAGGGCTACGGTGGCGCAGAGAACGGCGAGAGACGGGGCTTTTTTAGTGAAAAAGTGGGGGAGAAGGAAAATAAAACGCGGAGTTTGGCGTTTAGAAGATAAACGATACGAAGCATGAAAGTGACAGCTTGTGCCAAAATCAACTTGGGACTCAACGTGGTGGCGCGCCGCGCAGATGGTTATCACGACTTGGAGACGGTGTTTTATCCCGTGGGCATTCACGACGAAATCAGCGTGGAGCCCATCGATGGGGCAGTGCCGCGGGCGGAGCTGACCGTGGATGGTGGCATCCCCGTGGGCGACAACGACAACAATCTGGTGGTGCGCGCCTATCGCCTAGTGGCCGAGCATCATCGGCTGCCGCCCGTGCGCATCCGTTTGCAGAAGCGCATCCCCGTGCAAGCTGGCATGGGCGGAGGGTCGGCAGACGGGGCGTTCACCATTCGTGCGCTCAATGAGCTGTTTTCGCTGGGCTTGTCGTCAGACGAGATGAGAGCGCTGGCCGTGCAGCTCGGGGCCGATTGCCCGTTTTTCATCGATGCCGTGCCGGCATACGCCGAAGGGGTGGGCGAGCGATTGGAGCCCATGGAGCTCGACCTGAGCAGTCGCCGCCTGGTGGTGGTGAAACCGCCGGTGGCTGTGAGCACGCGAGAGGCTTTTGCCGGCATCACGCCGCGACGCCCCGTGCGCAACTGCCGCGACATCGTGGGCGAGCCCATGGAAACATGGCGCCACCAACTGGTGAACGACTTCGAGGAGGGCATTTTCCGGCTTCATCCAGAGCTGGGCGCCATCAAGCAAAAACTCTACGATATTGGGGCCGTGTATGCCGCCATGAGTGGCAGCGGCTCGGCGCTGTTTGGCTTTTTCAACGTGGCGCCGCAACTTTCCAACGCATTTAATGATTGTCAAAAATGGATAATATGAAAGAGATGTTCCCCACCGTGGACGAGAATGGGGACATTACGGGCGCCGTGTCGCGAGAGGACGCCCATTCGGGCAGCAAGGTGCTGCATCCTGTGGTTCACTTGCATGTGTTTAATTCGCGCGGCGAACTCTATCTGCAAAAGCGTCCAGCATGGAAAGACATACAGCCCAACCGATGGGACACCGCCGTGGGCGGACATGTGGAAATGGGCGAGAATGTGGAGACGGCGTTGCGGCGCGAGGCTTTCGAGGAACTCAAGCTCATCCGCTTTGTGCCTCGCCTGATCGATCGCTATGTGTTTGAGAGCGACCGCGAGCGTGAGCTGGTTTATGTGCATCGCACGGAATATGACGGCGAGATTTTGCCCGACAAAGATGAGCTGGACGGCGGGCGCTTCTGGTCGCTTGACGAGATAGACGCTCAACTGGGACGGGATGTCTTCACGCCCAACTTTGAACACGAGTTCAAGAAGTATCGGGCACAATGGTAAATGTTGCTAATGATTTTGTTGAGTCGCGGCGTATAGTGCGCTGAAAACCAGTAGAAAAATATCGTTTAGCTCAACAAATTCGGAATGCTGGAATAATGGCCTTGCATCCCGAATTTGTTACAGAAAAGCCCGACCGTTGTGGCATAAACGTGTCGGGCTTTCGGGTTGGGGATGGTGACTCATTTGAGACTCGAACTCAAAACCTGTAGTTTAGAAGACTACTGCTCTATCCAGTTGAGCTAATGAGCCATCCGGTGGTTCACCGTTGTTGCGTGCAAAGGTACACTTTTTTGCTGACAATCCAAACTTTTGTTGTGGAAAAACGATGAAGACGTCAAGAGTTCATGGCCAAGAAGAACTCGGCGGCATTTTCTGTGCGCTCCATGCAGGTGTGCACCACGTTCATGGCTTCCATCGGCGTCATGTCGGCTATGGCATTGCGCAATGCGCGCATGCGCACCAGTGTGTTGTCGTCTTGCAACAGATCGTCGCGGCGCGTGGACGATGCCACGAGGTTGACGGCAGGGAAGATGCGCTTGTTGGAGAGTGTGCGGTCGAGCTGCAGTTCCATGTTGCCTGTGCCCTTGAACTCTTCAAAGATCACTTCGTCCATCTTCGAACCGGTGTCGATGAGGGCTGTGGCAATGATGGTGAGCGAGCCGCCGCCTTCGATATTGCGGGCTGCACCAAAGAAGCGCTTGGGCTTTTGCAGCGCGTTGGCATCCACACCGCCCGTGAGCACTTTTCCTGAAGCGGGAGCCACGGTGTTGTAGGCGCGTGCCAAACGAGTGATGGAGTCGAGGAATATCACCACGTCATGACCGCATTCCACCATGCGCTTGGCCTTTTCGAGCACGATGCCGGCGATTTTCACGTGGCGCTCGGCGGGCTCGTCGAAGGTGGAGGCTATCACTTCGGCATTCACGGTGCGCGCCATGTCGGTCACTTCCTCGGGGCGCTCGTCGATGAGCAGCATCATGAGGTAGGCCTCGGGATGGTTGGCGGCGATGGCGTTGGCAATGTTTTTCATCAAGATGGTCTTACCCGTTTTGGGCTGTGCCACGATGAGCGCGCGCTGCCCTTTGCCGATGGGGGCAAAGAGATCCACCACGCGTGTGCTCAGATTGGTGGTGGCGGGGTCGTCGCAGAGGGCATATTTCTCCTCAGGGAACAGCGGTGTGAGATGTTCGAAGGGGATGCGGTCTCTCACTTCCTCGGGCTCGCGACCGTTGATTTTCTCGATGCTTGTCAGGGGGAAATACTTCTCGCCTTCGCGCGGCGGCCTTACGCGGCATTGCACCACGTCGCCAGTTTTCAGTCCGTGGGCCTTGACTTGCTGCACGCTCACATACACATCGTCGGGCGACGACTGATAGTTGTAGTCGCTGGAACGCAAGAATCCGTAACCGTCGGGCATCACTTCGAGCACGCCGTTGGCCGAGATGATGTCGGCGAAATCGTAGGTGTTGTCGGCGGCGGGCCTCTTGGTGGGGATGTAAGACGGGGCCGGTGTCATGGCCGGTGTGGTGGGATTGTCAAACATGTCGTAGGTGGGCACGGCCGATTGGTCTTCGATGGGCAGATCGGTTACGATGATGAAGTCGGTGCCATCGCCCGGATCGCCTTCCCACACGCCGTCGGCCGTGGTGGCTGTTTCGGCGGCTTCGGCTTCCCGAGCATTGCGACTGTTCACCTTTTCTTGCAGTTGTGCTATGAGATTCTGCTGCTCGTCGTCGCCTGCGGGGGCCTCTTGACTGCCGAAATGTGCCTCGGGAATGATGTCTGCCTCAGCCTGTGTCGTTGTCTCGTCCACGGGGGAGGCGGCTTTTTCTGTGGCCTCGGCTTCTGCGGCCTGCGTGTTGTTGCCGGTTTCGCTGGCCTCAGCGCGAGCTTGTTCTTCTACTTGTGCGGCAGCCATGGCGGCCAACTCGGCTTTCGATTTCCGTCCACGCTTCTTGGGTGCCGGTTTTTCGGGCTCTTCTTCGGCCTTGGGCGCGGGGGCATCGGCCGGTGCGCTGAAGGGCAGTGTGGGCTCGGCTGCCGGTTTCTGCTTCTTCAGATCAAAGTTTTCGCCTTCCTTCCCGTTCACCGAATACACGCGGTCGGTTGCGCTCTTGCTGATGCGCGTGCGCTTGCGTTTGGTGCCCATGGGATTTTTGCTTGCATAGTCTATGGCTTGTGCCTCGATGATGTCGTAGGCAATTTGCTCTTGATCGGCGTTCGACTTGAGGTGGAGATTCAGCTCCTTGGCAATGTCCTCCAAGTCGGAGATGCTCTTCGATAATAGTTCTTCCTTCGTGTACATTATGATAAGGGATGTAGAATCTTGTTGTGAAACGATTAGAATGCGATTACATAAACTCGGCTTCACGGGGCCTACGAGACTGTGGTCTCATGGCTCGTGTGGGCGCGAAATGTTTGATGGTGTGTGTTTCCGGATGGGGAAACACGGGGAGATAGTCTCTAAAAGACGGTGCAAAGGTAGGCATTATCGCCGAAACCGCCAAACGTGGAGCCCGAAAAAGTTTGTTTTTTTGATTTTATTTGCATTGTGCGGCGCTTGTCGGCCGTGCCGGCAACACCTGGCTGATGCCTTGTTCTCTGTGGCAGATGTGCACTTCCACGCCAAACATTTCGTGGAGATGCTCGGCCAGATGCTGGGCGCTATACACGGAGCGGTGTTGCCCGCCTGTGCATCCGAAACAAAACATCAGCGAGGTGAATCCGCGCTGGATGTAGCGGCGCACGTGGGTTTCTGCCAGTCGATAAACGTGTTGCAGAAAGTCGAGGATTTCGCCGTCGTCCTCCAGAAAACGGATCACCGGCTCGTCGAGTCCCGTGAGTTGCTTGTAGGGCTCGTAGCGCCCTGGGTTGTGCGTGCTGCGACAGTCGAACACATAGCCTCCGCCGTTGCCGCTCTCGTCTTCGGGGATGCCTTTGTGATAGGAAAAGCTATACACGCGCACCACGAGTGGCCCCTTGCCGTCGTATTTGGAAAAAGTGGCCGGTCCGTCTTGTGGGTGGGCATCATACACATTGCGATCGGTCACCCTGAATCCGTCGCTCCGTGTCTCTCGTGGCATCTCTTGGGGTGCAAAGGCGGGCATCTCGGTGAGTCGGCGCAAGGTTTCCACCAGATAGGGATAGCGTGCCGACAGCGTCAAGCCGAATCCGCCGTTGCCATCGTCGAGCAACTCGCGCAGATTTTGCATGGCGGGCGGTATGGAGTCGATGAAATGTTTCTTGCGCTCAAAGTAGCCGCGGAAGCCGTAGGCGCCCAGCACCTGCAACGTGCGAAACAGCACAAACAGAGCCATCTGTTCGGCAAAGTGGCGCGTGGAGGGCACTTCGGTGTAGGGTTTCAGCGCCTCGTAGTATTCCATGAGCAGCGTGCGTCGCAGTTTGTGGGAATAGTGGGCCGAGGCCTGCCACAAAAACGATGCGGGGTCGTAGTAGCAAGGGCCGCGCCGCCCGCCTTGGAAATCGATGAAATAGGGCACTTGGCGTGTCTTGCCGTTCTCCGTCACGGACTTCAGCATCACGTTGCGTGCCTGAAAGTCGCGATAGAGGAAGCAACACCCCTCTTCGGCCGTCAGGTCTTTGGCCAGCATTCTGAAGTTGGCCTCCAGCTTCAGTTCGTGGAAATCGAGCTCGGTGGCCTTCAGAAAACAATATTTGAAATAGTTCAGGTCGAAGCTCACGCTGTCTTGGTCGAAAGCAGGCTGCGGATAGCAGTTGTCCCATTCCAGCCCGATGGCGCCACGCATTTGCATGTCGGCCAGTCCGCGGATGGTGCTTTTCAGCAGTTCGGTCTCCTTTCGGTTATATCGTCCGCCGGCGGCCCTTCCGCCCGCAATGGCGTCGTAGAGCGACGTGCTCCCCAGGTCTTCCTGTAGATAACACAACTCGTCGTTGGTGGCGGCCAGCACTTCCGGCACAGGCAACTGTTGCAGCTTGAAGTGGCGGGCCAGATAGATGAAAGCATGATTCTCGTCGCGGCTGGTGCCTATCACGCCCACCACGCTCTCATTGGCCTCGTTGCTCAGCCGATAATAAGTGCGGTTGCTGCCGGCCCCCGGCAGTTTCTCCGTGCGTTCGGGTCGTCGCCCGAACAGTGTTTTATAGAGTTGTTGCAGTCGCTCCACGCCGTTTTTTCTCTCTTTATTATTCTAAAACGTTTACGCTCATCTTTTCGGCCGTCTCCGTCAGCCATTGATCCAGCTCTCCGTCGGCGCCCCCCTTGTATTTCCAATGTGCGGCAATGCCATGCTCGGCAATGTCGTTCATGCGCTCCGAGCGTATCTGCATCTCAATCCAATTGCAGTCGGGGCCCATCACCGTGATTTGCAACGCCTCATATCCGCTGGGCCGCGGATGCGTGACCCAATCCTTTATGCGGTCGGGGCGTGCGCGATACAAGCAAGTGATGATCGTATAGATGCGCCAGCAGTCCAGCCGCTCGGCATCGATAAACCGCGGGTCTAGGGCCATCGGGTCGTCTTGCAGCAGATGAGCTTCGGTGTGGGGCTTAAACACGATGCGCGTGCCAAATAGGTCATACACTTCGTCAAAACTGATGTGCTTCTCGTGGATGTTGCGCCAGATGGAGTAAACCGACTTCATGCGATAGTCAAAGCGATAGTCCATCCCGATGCCGTCGAGCAGCGAACAGATGGGCGCCTTGAACGTGCGAAACACCGTCTCGCACGAAGCCTCGGCCTCCGTGAGCAGACGTTTCAGTTCGGCATACTCCTCGGGGTGCCCATAATAGATGCCATAGTGTTGCAGCGCATTCTTCTCGGCCTCCAGCCCTAGGCGCTCGGCCGCGGGAGCATATAGGCTGATGGCCTCCAGCGCCGCCGCCTTCAGGCGCTCGCTGTCTGTGTTGCCGGGAGCGCGCAGCAGCGCCAGCCGCTTGTTGATGGCCTCAGACACGCGGCGAGTCAGCATCGCAGTATCCATGTGCCTCAGGCAAATTCAAACAAAGGAATGAAGCCCGTCATCGCAAACACTGACTTCACCGTTTCCTGCATATCCTTGATCACCACCTTGCCGCCTTTGGCAATGGTCTCCTTGCGGAGCGTCAGAAACAGTCGCAGGCCCGAACTGCTCACAAACTGCAGGTCTTTGCAGTCGAGCGTTATCACTTTGTCGGCCTGCTCCATCAGCGGCTGCATGTCTATCGAAAACTGATGTGCCGATGCCGTGTCGAGCCGTCCGCTCACCACAGCCACAATGCCGTCCGGCATTTCTTTGATTTCCAATGTAGTCATATCTCTATAGGTATTATAATTTTGTTTCGTGTCATTCGCTCGCCGTTCTTCCAAAAGGCAGAGGCGTCGCAGTCTTTACGAAGGCAAAGGTAGTGCAAAACGAGCGGAATGCAAAAGAAAACCATATCTTTTTATTCCCGAGTGCAGCCTTACCTAAGCCGAAGGCAAAGGTAGTGCAAAACGAGCGGAATGCAAAAGAAAACCATTTCTTTTTATTCCCGAGTGCAGCCTTACCTAAGCCGAAGGCAAAGGTAGTGCAAAACGAGCGGAACACAAAAGAAAACCATTTCTTTTTATTCCCGAGTGCAACCTTACCTAAGCCGAAGGCAAAGGTAGTGCAAACGAGCGGAATGCAATAGAAAACCATTTCTTTTTATTCCCGAGTGCAGTCTTACCTAAGCCGAAGGCAAAGGTAGTGCAAACGAGCGGAAAAACAAAAGAAAAAACATATTTTACATTTATATTAACCTATTTGGTAAATTAAAGACCTCTTATTGACTCTATATCTTGACGAAACGTTGTCTTATTTAAGCTTCCATAAGAAGACATTGCAAAAATGCGGGCAAAAATTTTGTTCCTATTTTGAAAATTTATATCTTTGCAGCCAGAATGGGGCATAAACCCGTTCAAGACATATTGAAAAAGAAGTGTTTGCTTCTTGTTTGATGTATATTGGAAAATCGCCAAATTTCACCAAAAAGTCATCAGCAACAAGAAGGCGAATGCTTGCACGTAAGAGTGCAAGTATCCCTTGATTGTATGGCTTTAGGTGTTTGGCGATACCTCCAATATAGCATTCGAGGCGTTGCTTGCACTTTCTTTGTATTCCGATTTTATTATTAACTTTTAAAATAAAACAAGAATGAAAGATTTAACAACACTGAAGGCCATTTTGGATGCCTTGAATAGGTATTCAGAAAAGTTAGGTATTGCTAAAAGCATTAGAAACAGTAGAGTTCGAAATTCTCAAACAGAATCGTGTTTGGAAGAAATACGATCTTACATGGACTCGTATCGTTATCTACTAGAACCCATCTCTGGTAAAAATAAATGAGGAGATTGGAACACTTCAGGATTTATTGAGACGGATCTTGAAGAATGCATCGTGGATTTAAGAACATACATTCAAGAATTGGAGAAAAAGAGTTTGTCTAATATTTAAATATAAGAAAATGAAAAATCTATTTAAGTTTATTGCAGTCTTACTATTTTGTGGCGTATCTGCAAATGTGAATGCTGATTCATTCAAGAAAAACAACATTACCTACACTACGTATAATGATTCGACAGCCTACGTTTCAGCTTGTAGTGCTACAGGAAAAGTAATCTTCCCTAGCACTGTTACTTATAAAGATAAGACATATAAAGTAACGGCAATATCGAAGAGCGCGTGTCGAAATAATAAAAAAATAACATCAGTTGTCATTTCTGAAGGAATAAAGTTTGTTGGTGCTGGCGCTTTTTCCGGTTGCACAGCATTATCTTCGGCAAGTCTCCCAGAGGGATTAAAGTCTGTTGGTGCTGGCGCTTTTTCCGGTTGTACAGCATTATCTTCAGTAAACCTCCCAGAAGGACTTGATTCTATAAATTCTGTTACCTTTGAGGAATGCTATGCCCTTCCATCGATTACAATCCCCAGCAGCGTAACCTATATTGGAGGTGATGCGTTTGAAAATTGTTATAATCTTGCATCTGTTACATTCGCCGAGCCTCATGGTAATCTAAAAAAGATAATTATGGGTGCTTTTTCCCATTGTAGTTTTACGGAAATCGAAATTCCTGAAGGTGTAACAGATTTGGGTATTGGTGCATTTTCTGATTGTACGAATCTGACGACAATAACTTTTCCATCAACTCTGACGTCTGATTTAATAGGGACATTTATGGGTTGTAATAGTATTAAATCTATTTACTGTTACATGAACAGGCCTAGTGTAATAGTAGAAGATGCCTTTAGTGACAAGGTTTATACGAATGCAACACTATATGTACCGGAAGGAAGGGAACCGGTTTATGCGGCTATGGCGTATTGGTACAAATTTAAGAACATCAAGGAATTTGACACCACCGGAATTGAAAATGCAGAGGCAGATGATAAAACCGCCACGGAGGTGGAGAGATACTCCCTGAACGGGACAAAACTGATGTCACCACAATCCGGTGTGAACATTATTAAGATGAGTAATGGTGCGATTAAGAAAGTCATCGTGAAGTAAGATATTCTTCATCAAGCTTGCAAAATAGATTTGTTGATATTAGAATGCGCCTTGACGTACTCTTTCCGAAGGGACGTTGAGGCACTTTTTATTTTTTGTGTAGCAGCACGAATGAACTTGCGATTTTTTCTCCACCGATGATGCGGTTTCGCCAAATATTTCATATCTTTGCACGCACTTATTGAATCTACTAAAACTTTAGTCCGTAAACTATCAGAATGAAGATGAACAAGAATCTGTTTTTTTGCTGCGTTGTTGCTGCAGTTTCACCATCCCGTTGCTGCACAGCTTGAAGGTTGCAAAGAGATATTGGCTATCAAAATTACGAGCGCGCCGGGCACAGTGGAGGTGAATTCTGACGATGCTAAGGTGGACATGAAGGCCTTTGGCGGGTATGCCGAGAGTGAATTTTTCACAGGCGACGTGTTGCCTGGCGGTTTTGACAACGGAAAGACAATGGGCGGCACAAGCACGCTTTCGGCACGATATGTGCTCGAGGGCACGGATTTCAAAGGACAGAAATGCAAGATTTTTATTGAGAACAATGCGCTGCAAGGTTCGTCATACAGCAGTCCTATCGTGTTGACAGACAGCAAGGCACTGTCGTTTCTCAACAACTCGGAGCTGGTGGGCTATCCCGACCGCAGCAACAAGGCTTTCACGGTGAGGATATTTGTGCGCGAGGCGAAACGTAGCAGCGAGAAGGTGATGATAGATGGGGCAGTGGGGAAACTCTCGGCCGTGATAGAAAGGCCTGCTTTGAAGGCTGGCGAGAAGTGCCCTGTGGTGATTGTGTGCCATGGTTTTGGTGGTACAAAAAACAATGCCAACGAGGCACTGGTGGCCAAGAAAGTGGTGGACAGCGGGAAAATGGCTGCTGTGAGGTTTGACTTCAATGGGCACGGAGAGAGCTACGGCAAGATGCGCGACATGACAGTGGAAAGCTAAATAGAAGACGCAAAATGCGTGTGGCGATGGGTGGCCGGACTGCCCTTTGCCGACAGAGAGCGCATTGCCATCGTGGGCTTTTCGCAAGGCGGTGTGGTGGCGGCAATGACGGCGGGCGAGCTGGGCGACAAGATTGCTGCCGCAGTGCTGATGTGTCCCGCTGCCGTGCTACGGGACGATGCCATCAGGGGCAACACCATGGGAACGAGGTATAATCCGCTCGACCCGCCCGAGGTGGTGAAGATGGACAACAAGGAGATAGGGCGCGATTTTATATTGTCGGCCTTCCGGCTGCCCATCTACGAAACGGCACAAAGGTATCACGGCAAAGCCTGCGTGGTGCATGGCACGGGAGACAGAACGGCACCATACACCTATGGGAAGCGCTTTGCCGACAACTGGCCAGGATGTGAATATCATGAGCTTGAGGGCTACGACCACGGTTTTAAGCCCAACCCCGATGCTGCCACGAGCATTGCGGCCAACTATCTGATCAAGACGCTGACCGAACAATAAAAAGCAGCGAAGACTGGGAAGATGCGCGCCATGGAGTTTAGGGTCATGTGTGGGTTTCGACAACAATAATTTTGTGGGTGTCGCGAAAAACATGTAACTTTGCACACCAATAAAAAACGATCGAAAAAGATGTATAGAACGAATACTTGCGGAGAACTCCGCTTGCAGGATGCCGGCCGACAAGTGACGCTGGCCGGATGGGTGCAACGCACGCGCAAGATGGGCGGCATGACCTTTGTGGATATGCGCGACCGATATGGCATCACACAGGTGGTGTTTGACGAGTCGAAAGACGCGGAACTCTGCGCACAAGCCAACAAGCTGGGGCGCGAATACTGCGTGCAGATTGTGGGCGAGGTGAGCGAGCGCCAATCTAAGAACCCTAAGATGCCCACGGGCGACATCGAAATCATAGCCCGCGAGCTCCACGTGCTCTCGGAGAGTGCAACTCCGCCGTTTACTATTGAAGACCAGTCGGACGGTGGCGACGATCTGCGCATGAAATATCGCTATCTCGACCTGCGCCGTGCACCCGTGCGCCGCAATCTGGAATTGCGCCATCGCATGACGATTCTGATACGCAATTTCTTGGACAGCAAGGATTTCATCGAGGTGGAGACGCCCATACTGATAGGTTCCACGCCCGAGGGTGCCCGCGACTTTGTGGTGCCGTCGCGCATGAATCCAGGACAGTTTTATGCCTTGCCCCAGAGTCCGCAAACGCTGAAGCAGTTGCTCATGGTGTCGGGCTTCGACCGCTATTTCCAAATAGCCAAATGTTTTCGCGACGAAGACCTGCGCGCCGACCGCCAGCCGGAGTTCACGCAGATAGACTGCGAAATGTCGTTTGTGGAGCAGGATGATGTGATCGACCTGTTTGAGGACATGGCCCGCCACTTGTTTAAGGAGGTGCGCGGCGTGGAGTTGCCCGCCAAGCTGCAACAGATGACGTGGCACGAGGCTATGCGCCGCTTTGGCAGCGACAAGCCTGACCTGCGCTTCGGTATGGAATTTGTGGAACTGAAAGACACGCTGTCGAAGGGCACTTTTTCCGTGTTCGATCAAGCGGCCTATGTGGGAGGCATCTGTGTGCCGGGATGTGCCGACTATACGCGCAAGCAGCTCGACGGGCTCACCGACTTTGTGAGGTCGCAACAGGTGGGCGCCAAGGGGCTGGTGTATGTGAAATATAATGCCGACGGCACCGTGAAATCGTCGGTGGACAAATTTTATACGCCCGATGATCTGGCCGAGCTCAAGCAGAAGATGGGGGCCAAAGACGGCGACCTGGTGCTCATTTTGAGCGGTGACCAACCCAACAAGACGCGCACGCAGCTGTGTGCCCTCCGACTAGAGATGGGCGAGCGGCTGGGACTGCGTGACAAGAACAAGTTTGAGTGTCTGTGGATCATCGATTTTCCGCTCTTTGAATGGAGCGACGAGGAGCAACGGCTCATGGCCACCCACCATCCCTTCACGATGCCCAACCCCGACGATATCCCTCTGCTCGACGAGCATCCCGAGCAGGTACGTGCCAAGGCCTACGACTTCGTGTGCAACGGCATCGAGGTGGGCGGTGGTTCGCTGCGTATCCACGATGGCAAATTGCAGGAGAAGATGTTTAAGATACTCGGATTCACGCCAGAGAAGGCTATGGCCCAATTCGGCTTCCTCATCAATGCCTTTAAATATGGAGCGCCACCCCATGCAGGACTGGCCTTTGGGTTGGACCGCTTTGTGAGCATCATGGCCGGCCTAGACAGCATCCGCGACTGCATCGCTTTCCCGAAAAACAATTCTGGGCGCGACGTGATGCTGGATGCTCCGGGGTATCTCGACCCGTCGCAGCTTGAGGAATTGCAACTCAAATTGGACCTCAAAAAGGAGTAAATGCCTGAATGTGAGCACGCGCCATGTTGATGTATGTCAAGAAATTGAGTGTATTGACGTGTTTCGCGACCTGTCGACAGTAACATTTATCAACAAAAATGTGTACCTTTGCCCCCGAAAATTAAATTAAATTAATCAATAGGAAATCGAATTGTCAATCGACAACTAAATTGTTTTACAAAATGGCAGAAAAGAAAGCAACGAAGGCTGCTGCCCCCAAAGCAGCCGTGAAGGAGACCGCCAAGAAGGCCGCCGCCCCCAAGAAAGCAGCCGCCAAGAAGGCCGCACTCGTGATTAACGCAGAGAACGCCGGTTTCAAGGCCGGTGATGTGTACAACGCTCTCGCCACCGCAGGCAAGGCTCTCAGCGTGGCTGAGATCGCTAAGGCTGCTAAGATCAGCAACGAGGAAGTGATTCTGGGTGCCGGCTGGTTGCTCAAGGAAGGCAAGATCGCCGAAGCCGAGGGCAAGATCGTTTTGGCATAAGCCCGAGAACGATACGCCGAGCGGCGAAAGCATCAAGATTTTACTCATATAAAAGATGAGGGGAACAGCCCAAGAGAAGGGTTGCTCCCCTTTCTTTTTGTGGTTGTTTTGGGAGAGGATGAGAAGGACGATGAATGAGAATCCGTAAAAATGGTAATAATTTCGGGGGTTCGGATAGGCCGTCCATCGAGAATATCGCATATCTTTGCAGCATGAAAGAAAAAGACTTCGTTGTCATGCGGCAGGACGATGTCTAAATACGGATAGAAATTACAAGAGTATGAAGAAAATGTTTATCCTCGTGATGCTCGCCATGACGGGCTTTGCGACTCAAGCACAAAACAACATGAAAAACAAGGAAATCAAGCAGACGGCCGGACGCGAGGCGCTGGGCACGTTTGCACCGGAATTTGCACATCTGAACGACGATGTGCTGTTTGGCGAGGTGTGGAACAGACAATCAGAATTATCTTTGCACGATCGGAGTTTGGTCACCGTGTTGTCACTGATGGCGCAGGGACTGGCAGATGCTTCGCTGAAACATCATCTGCAATCGGCCAAGACCAATGGCGTGACCCGTCAAGAAATCAGCGAGGTGATCACGCATGCCGCTTTCTATGCAGGTTGGCCCAAGGCCTGGGCGGTGTTCCGCTTGGCCAAAGAGGTGTGGGGCGACCAGCAGCAAACGCGCGAAGAGTTTGAGGCCTCCACGGATTATCCTATTGGAAACCCCAACGATGCCTATGCCAAATATTTCATTGGACAGAGCTATACGGCACCGATGGATGCCGAGCATGGAGGACCGGTGAATGTGACATTTGAACCTGCATGCCGCAACAATTGGCATGTGCATCATGATGCCGTGCAGGTGCTGATATGTGTGGCCGGTCGCGGATGGTATCAGGAGTGGGGGAAAGAACCTGTTGAGATGATCCCAGGCACGATCATCGCAATACCCAAGGAGACGAAGCACTGGCATGGAGCTGCCAGAGATAGTTGGTTTCAGCATCTGACGTATCATACACAGGTGGGCGAGAAGGCCTCCAACGAGTGGCTGGAACCCGTGACCGACAAGGAGTATAACGCCATAGGGAAATAGGCACGGTTGTGACATGAAGAAATTTACTAATCAAAAAAATATAGTGTTAATATGATGAACTTTGATTATCAAACGCCTACGCGTCTAGTGTTTGGTCGTGGCGTGGTGGAAGAGAAATTGGTGAGTGCCTTGAAACCCATAGGCAAACGCGTATTGTTGGCATACGGCGGCGGAAGCATCAAGCGCATGGGGCTGTACGACCTTGTGAAATCGTTGCTCAAAGATTTTGATGTGTTTGAACTTTCGGGCATCGAACCCAATCCGAAGTATGATCCGAGTGTGCTCGATGGCGTGCGCATCTGCAAGGAGCAACAAGTGGACGTTATCTTAGCCGTAGGGGGTGGATCGGTGCTCGACTGCTGTAAGGCTATTGCTGCAGGAGCCTGCTATGATGGCGATCCATGGGATTTGATTTCTTATAAAGCGAAGGCTCAATGCGCTCTGCCTATAGTGGACATTATGACACTGGCTGCCACGGGGAGTGAGTATGATTGTGGTGGTGTGATTTCGCGCACGGAAACCAACGACAAGATTGGTTACATGGACGAATTGTTGTTCCCCGTTTGTTCATTTCTAGACCCCACATATACCTTCACCGTTCCGGCCAAGCATACTGCTGCAGGTGTGGCCGATGCCATCAACCATGTGATGGAGCAATATTTTTGTGCTAGCCCGAACGATGTGGCCGATGGCTATTGCGAGACACTAGTGAAAGTGTTGATGAAATGGGCTCCCGTGGCCATCAAAGAACCCGACAACTATGAGGCTCGCGCCGAAATTATGTATGCCTGCACTTTCGGATGCAACGGGTTGCTGGCCTTAGGTACGGGCGGAAGCGGATGGCCTATGCACATGATCGAGCATGCCCTTTCGGCCTACTATGATATCACACATGGAGAGGGGCTGGCCATCATTACGCCGCATTGGATGCGCCACGTGTTGAACACAAATACCATGGAACGATTTGTGAAATTCGGACGTAATGTTTATGGCATCGATGTCTCGCTCTCTGACGAAGAAACGGCAAACCTTTGCATCGATAAGACCGCAGAATTTTTCCGTTCATTAGGCATGCCGATGACACTCGGCGAAGTGGGAATAGACGACAAGCGCGTGGCCGAAATGGCAAAGCACGTGGCCGACAATGAAGGGTTGGAAAACGCTCCATTTGTGCCGCTCACAGAGAAAGACATCGCCGAGATTATCACGGCATCACTCTAACATTTAGTTCACGATATCATGAAAAAGACATTATTCCTTGTAGTTATGACATCAATCATCATGAGTGCTTTCGGTTGCGGAAATAAGAAGGCTGAAAGCCCAAACAACGCTCCGAAAGAGGACAGCAAAGTGCTGGTGGCTTATTTCTCTGCAACGGGAACCACCGAAGCCGTGGCCAAAACAATAGCCGATGCCACCGGTGGTGACTTGTTTAAAATCAAACCTGTACAGACCTATACTTCGGCCGACCTGAATTGGAACGACAAGAAAAGTCGTTCAACCTTGGAAATGAACGACAAGAAGGCTCGTCCGGAAATCGCCTCAAAGGTGGACGATATGTCATCATACGAGGTAATCTTCCTTGGCTATCCGATATGGTGGTACACCGCTCCGCGCATCATCAACACATTCCTCGAGCAATATGATTTAGCGGACAAACACATCGTGCTTTTCGCAACTTCGGGCGGAAGTGGTTTCGAAAACTCGCTTACAGACCTGCAACCCTCTGCTCCCAATGCCCACATCGAAGAAGGACGTTTACTCAATGGCAGTCCAAGTCTGGAGGAAGTGAAGAATTGGACCGATGAAGTATTAAAACATAATATAAGATGAGAAGAAAAGGCGCGTCCCACCAATGGAGACACGCCTTTTCTTTATGCAGAAAAAGTAAGAATGTATCGAAGTCTATTTCAGCAGATTCATGGTGTCGGTGGCAATCATGAGTTCTTCGTCTGTAGGAATCACGCAAACGGTGACCTTTGAATCGGGAGTAGAGATGATGGCTTCTTCGCCATGGATACCCTTGTTTTTCTCGGCATCAAACTTCACTCCCATGAATTCCAATCCGCGACAAGCCTCTTCTCGCATGCCGGATTGGTTCTCGCCGACGCCGGCCGTAAAGACGATGATATCAACGCCTCCCATGGCAGCAGCATAAGCACCGATGTATTTCTTGATGCGATAGAAATACATGTCGAGCGCCAATTGTGCACGAGCGTTACCTTCTTTAGCGGCATTTTCCACATCACGCATATCCGAACTTTCGCCAGTGATGCCCAACACACCGCTTTGCTTGTTGAGCAAGTTGCTCATGCCATCGGCGTCAAGGTCGAGTTTTTTCTCCAAGAAGGTGATGGCACCACCGTCGATGTCGCCCGAACGAGTTCCCATCATCACACCTTCGAGAGGCGTCAATCCCATCGTGGTGTCCACACATTTGCCATCCACTACGGCCGAAATAGATCCGCCGTTTCCTATATGGCAGGTGATGATTTTCTTGCCAATGGGGCTCACGCCAAGATATTCGCACACGCGGGCAGACACGTAGCGATGGCTCGTTCCGTGGAATCCGTAGCGACGCACGCCATACTGCTTGTAAAGATTGTAGGGGATGGCATACATGAACGCCTTTTGCGGCATGGTCTGGTGGAATGCGGTGTCGAATACACCCACTTGCGGCAGATTCGGCATCAGTTCGGAAACAGCATGCACACCTTTCAAGTTGGCAGGGTTGTGCAGCGGAGCCAAATCGATGCAAGCCTCAAAAGCCTCCAGCACCTCTTTGTTGAGCACCACACTCTGGTTGAATTTCTCACCACCATGCACCATGCGATGTCCGACGGCATCGATCTCTGAGAGATCTTTGATGACACCAATCTCGGGATCGGTAAGCAACGAGAATATAAACTTCACGCCTTCGGTGTGTTCGGGGATGTCGTGCATGATTTGCTTCTTCTCCCCATTGGGAAGTTTTACTTTCACAAAGGCACCTTCCAAGCCAACACGCTCGGCACCACCGCTGGTCATCACGCTCTTGTCGTCCATGTTGTAGAGCGCATATTTGATGGAACTGCTACCGCAATTCAAAACCAAAATCTTCATATTTCAAACGTTAGATTTTTAAACATTAAACAGATACTTACTTCGCGTCCATCGCTTGACAAGCGGTGATGGCCACCATCTTGTAGATGTCGTCCACGGAGCAACCGCGCGAAAGGTCGTTCACCGGGCGTGCAATGCCTTGGAGAATAGGACCAAGAGCCACAGCTCCGCCTAAGCGCTCAACAAGTTTGTAGGCGATGTTGCCCACTTCGAGACATGGCACCACCAGCACGTTTGCCTTACCAGCGATTTCACTTCCTGGTGCTTTCTTCTGTCCCACAGAAGGCACAAGCGAAGCATCGGCTTGCAGTTCGCCGTCAATCTTCAAGTCGGGCGCCATTTCTTTAGCCAGACGCGTGGCTTCCACCACTTTGTCCACCACCTCATGTTTGGCACTACCCTTTGTGGAGAAGCTCAACATGGCAACGCGAGGCTCAGCGAAACCAGCCACGCTTTTGGCTGTTTGCGCTGTACATACTGCGATTTGAGCCAGCTGGTTGGCGTCAGGCATCGGAGTTACAGCTACATCGCCCATCACAAGAATTCCGTTTTCACCATATTGAGGTGTTTGTGTAAGCAAGAGCATGGCTCCCGATACACAAGTAATGCCCGGCGCTGTTTTTATGATTTGAAGAGCGGGACGCAAGGTGGCGCCCGTGGTAGAAAGGGCTCCGGAAATTTGTCCATCAGCATCGCCGGTCTTGATGATCATGCAACCCAGATAGAGCGGATTTTTCACCAGTTTGCGAGCTTCTTCGATGGTCATCCCCTTTTTCTTGCGGAGCTCGGCCAGCAATTGGGCATATTCCTCACTCTTCTCACAGTTTTCAGGATCGATGAGTGTGGCCTTTGAAATGTTGGCAAGTCCAAACTCTTTGGCCATGGCATTCACCTTGTCGGGATTGCCGATGAGAATGATGTCGGCGATGTCGTCACGAAGTGCCATGTCGGCGGCTTTCAGGGTGCGCTCCTCTTCGGCTTCGGGGAGCACGATGCGCTGCTTGTTGCTCTTAGCGCGCTCAATGATTTGTTGTACTAAGTCCATTTTTCGAGATTATTTGTTTTATAGAATGTTTTTGATGTTTCGATGTGCAAAATTAGCAAGAATAGCTGAAATTGGGAGTTCTCTGCATCATGTTTTTCATGAAAACGTTTACATTTTCTGTCTATTCCATATTGAGTTCTTGTGTGAGGATGCTTTCCAACTCTTCTGCTGAGAGACGCAACTTATACTCACCCCGAATGGCAACAGATATACGTCCAGTTTCTTCCGAAACGATGATGGCCACAGCATCGCTTTCTTGCGAGATACCCATGGCAGCACGATGGCGCAGGCCCAATTCTTTAGGAATATCCACTTTGTGGCTCACGGGTAGAATACATCCGGCTGCTTTGATGCGCTTGCCCGAAATCACCATTGCACCATCGTGTAAAGGCGAGTTTTTGAAGAAAATGTTCTCAATGAGCCGCTGATTCACGTTAGCATCAATGATGTCACCCGTTTCCACAATATCATCAAGTGGTACCTTTCGTTCCATCACGATGAGTGCGCCTACTTTTTGTTTGCCCATACTCATGCAGGCCATCACTATGGGCATGATAAATTCTTTGTCGGCCACCTGTTTTTTGTTCCCGCCAAAGGAAAACATTTTCATCAGTCCACGCACACGTTGATGGGCTCCGAGATTGTAGAGAAATTTGCGGATTTCGTCTTGAAACAAGATAATGAGTGCAAGTACACCCACGCTCACCAACTTGTCCATGATGCTACCAAGCAACTTCATTTCCAAGATTTGCGACACAAAGAGCCACGCCACGATGAACACCAATATGCCGATAAACACATTGAGCGACCGCGACTCTTTCATCAAACGGTAGCTATAATAAAGTAACAATGCCACGAGGACAATGTCTATGACGTCTTTTATTCCAAACTCTAACACTTTGTATGCTTTATGTTTTTAAAAATTCTTGAAATCTTATCAGATGGTGCTTCCGGCAAAATCTTTGTTGTTCTATAATAGATGATGGTCGGAAACGAGTTTCACAGCCTCTACGGCTTCTCTTACATCGTGTACACGCAACACAGAAGCTCCTTTTATCAAGGCGATCACATTGAGCACCGTTGTGCCATTGAGAGCCTTTTCTGGCGTGACTCTCAACGATTTCCATATCATCGATTTGCGCGAGAGGCCCACTAGCAAGGGTAAATCCAAGCAACGGAGCTTTTCCATGTCGCGAAGCAAATCATAATTTTGTTCCATGCTCTTGCCGAATCCGAATCCGGGATCCAGTAGGACGTCTTTTTGTCCGAGGTCGCGCAAGATTGCTACGCTTCGAGCAAAAAACATCAGGGTGTCGCGTATGGTGGATTCGTGGGATATTAGCACATAAGGAACCCCTAACCGCGCCACTTCGCGAAACATTGGTGTCACATCCTCGCCATCTGTTTTTTCACCACCGCTCACATCGTTGATGATGTGCACACCAAATTCTTCCACTGCCATTCGTGCTATGGACGGCCTAAACGTATCTACAGAAATAGTGGCATCAGGCGTCTCTCGTTGCACAATGGTAAGAGCCATGCGCAAGCGCTCTGCTTCTTCGCTTTCGGAAACGGGCGTGGAGTGGGGACGTGTGGAACAAGCTCCAATATCAATAATGTCACCGTGCTCGCTTACTATCTTGAGGGCACTCTCCGCAATCTTGGCTTCTGTCGTATTTCGGCTTGAAGCATAGAATGAGTCGGGGGTGACATTAAGGATACCCATCACCAACGGCTTCCGAAGGTCGATGAGGCGTCCGCCACAATTCAACGTGTATGTTTGCATCGTGCGAAGATACGAAGAAAATTTGAAAAACGCATGGCTTTTCGTCTTTTTTAGGAAACTAATTTGTAATTTTGCATGCACACAATCTAAACATATAATTTTCAACAATCCGAAAATGACTGACATCCAAACACTATATGCCCGCTACCAACAGTGTGGCACATTGACCACTGATACGCGTGATTGCCCTCGTGGAAGTATGTTTGTTGCCCTGAAGGGCGACAACTTTGATGGAAATCTTTTTGCCGAAAAGGCCTTAGAAAACGGATGTGCCATGGTGGTGGTGGATAATGCCGAGGTGGCCCAAACGATACAAGCGAAACATGGTGAAGAATGTGTCGTGTTTACCGATGATTGTTTGCAAACTTTGAAAGATTTGGCTCGTGAACATCGCCGACAATTCGACATCCCCGTGGTGGGCATCACGGGAACCAATGGTAAGACAACCACCAAGGAACTCATCGCTGCCGTGCTTTCGAAAAAATATGATGTGCTCTATACTCAAGGCAATTTTAATAACGATGTGGGGGTGCCCAAAACACTTTTGCGCCTAGAGCCTCACCACGAGATAGCCATCATTGAGATGGGGGCCTCTCATCCTGGTGATATTAAAACGCTGGTGGAGACAGTCGAGCCTACATGCGGACTCATCACCAATGTCGGTCGTGCCCATCTGTTGGGATTTGGTTCCTTTGAGGGTGTGATGAAAACCAAAGGTGAATTGTTCGACTATCTGAAAAACGATTTGGTGTTTATCAATATCGACGATGAACATCTGATGGCTATGGCCGAGGCGCGTCACATCGATCGATTGTTCACCTATTCGGCCAAAGGACTTGGAACCGTAAATGGTGAAGTTGTGTCGTGTGATCCTTTCTTGACATTCCGTTGGGGTGAACGCGAAGTGCACACCCAACTTGTGGGGGCATACAACATCTATAATATGTTGGCTGCCATCGCCGTGGGACTCCAGTTTGATGTGAACGAGCAGGAGATCTTGAATGCCCTAGAAAGCTATGTGCCCAGCAACAATCGTTCGCAAATGATGACCACTCCCTACAATCGTCTTGTGGTGGACGCTTATAATGCCAACCCGTCTTCGATGGCTGCGGCCTTGGAAAACTTTGCTTTGATGAAAGCCGATCATAAAATGGCCATCATTGGTGCGATGGGAGAATTGGGTGAGGCTTCGGATGAAGAACATCGCAAACTTGTGGCACAGTTGGAGAAGGACGGTTTCGAAGAAGTGTGGCTCGTTGGCGATGCGTTTAGTGATATCCCTTGCTCTTTTAGAAAATTTCATGATGTCGGCGAAGTAAAAGCCGTACTCGCAGAACATCGCCCCGAGGGGTACTGCATTCTCATCAAAGGAAGCAACAGCGTCAGATTGTCGGAGCTCACGCCATTGCTGTAGGATGGGGGATAGGGCACTTTTATTTCTCCTTCATCAGTTGTTCGATCTCTTCGAACTCTTTTCCCATATTGAGCTTGAAATAGATGTTGTAGAGAGGGGTGCCCCATAGCGTCTTGTTTTTCGGCGCTAAAGCACGACACCTTTCCATGTAAGGACGCGCTTTCTGATAGAGCGACTTCACCAACTTGCGTTGCTTGGAGGTTCGTTTTTTCTTTTCCTCAAGGAAGGCTTTGTTCAGATAGGCCACACCTGCGTTGTAGTACACGTCGGGCATATCGCTGTGGCGGGTGATGATGGTATCGCAAATGGCTATACATTCATCGTAATCGCCCCGATTGAGCAACAATTTGCTTTTTGCAAAAAGAAACAATGCCGAGGTGTCGTTCACTGCCAGCGCCTCGTCAGCGATGTGCATGGCACTATCAGGCAACCCGCGTTCGGTGTAATAGTCGATGAGTCGGGGGAAGAAGTAGGAGGATTGCGGATGATGTTCAAAACCGAGTGTGAGCGCATCACAATAGTTGGTCGAATCGCCCGCCTCGTGATAGATGTCGGCCAATATGCGCAAAGAAGCGTCCAGATGGGTGGTGTCGCGAAGGGCCTGCTGCTTGTATTTCAATGCCATGTCAGGCTTTTGCATACGGTAGCCGCACACCAACGCCCAATGGGCCGCCGTGCTGTTGAGCGTGTCATTCTCATAATGCATGGTTTCAAACAAGGGTTGTTGGGCACAATCTATATAGGCCTCCATCATGTGATAAGCCTTTTCATATTGTCCGTTGCGCAGATTATAGAGACCTCCGTTGAATAGATTTGGACGGTAGCGATGAAGGAAACGAGCATTGTCTTCGCGATAGCGTGGTCGCACGCGTCCTTTCTTGTCGGGCATCATGTCTATGCTATCCAACCCTTCGTAGTCGGCAAACATTTTTAGTGCAATGTCGAATAGTGCCGATGTGTCTTGTTTCTGCTTGAGATAGAGCCTTTCGTTGCCCGCAAGATATTGTCCGCGAACGGCATCGGTGAGCGTTTTTCTCACCTTCAGGTTATTGCGATGAGTGCTGTCGGCAAGCAATTTGCGCATACTCGCTTCTGCCTTTTCGAGATTTTTACCGCTTTTGATGATGGTCTGAGCCGCTGATATTTCCTTTTTCTGGGCATTGGCCACCATTGGACACGCCAAGAAGAACACCACCACGAGTTTCAACTTCACCCGTTCTGATGCCCTATGCGTTAGCGCCGAAAAAAAACTTTTACACGTGCTCATAATCTGGATGCAAAGGTACGAAGAAAATTTGGCTTATTCGTCTCTTGGCCCACTTTTGTGTCGGGGCTTGATTAAATAAAACAGAAGAAGTCAAGCCGTTGATGGCCTGACTTCTTTTGTTCAGGAAATTCTACGAATTACTTTCCGATGATGCTTTCCAATGCTTTGGCGTTGGCTTCGTCACCAATCAGATAGTAAGCCTGATAGAGCGTGTAGGGCCAATTCACGGTGAGGTGATCGGGGTCTTTTGCCTTGATCTCGTTCAAGTTTTTGATGGATTCCTGAAGCAGACCTTTGGCCTCGGGCGTGAGATTACCGTTGTTGGCGTCTTTGAGTGTGATGGCTTGGTTGTTCTGGCAGAGAGCAAGGTTGAATTGCACTTGGATGAACTCGGGGTCAATCTCGAGCGACTTCTTGTAGCTGTTGATGGCATCGGCCCATTTTTGTTCACCCATCTCGCTTTCACCCTTCAAAGCCCACGACATCTTGCCGGGATATTTGGTCACTTGCTCCTCGAGCAAGGCTTTCTTGGCAGCATCATTGCCTGTGGCCTGATAATATTCGGCCAGCAGCGAGAACATGCGTTCGTTGGAAGGATCTTGATTGTAGAGTTCCTTGATGTCGTTGAGATATTTCAAAGAGTCCTCCTTGGTCTTCAACTGAGCCTTCATGGCCAGCACCTTGATGTCCATGGCATCTTTGGCTACGGCGGTGTCGCCAAGTGCTACGCCGGCATAGTGGCTGGCCGAAGGATAGTCTTGTGCATTGTAGGCAGCCAGAGAAGCGAAGTAGGCCACCTGCCCCATGTATTGGTCTTTGGAGAAATCGAAGTCGAAATAGAGCGGGTTGCCCTTGCAATCCACGTATGCGCCGAAGAGCTCAGATGCGCCCTTGAAGTCCTTGTTGTTGTAGGCCTCCTGACCGGCGTTGATGAGTGCTGTGCGAGCTCCCACCAGACGATCTTGGTTGGCCTTGTGGAATTTCACTTTCACCTTGCCTTTGGCGTTGGGTAACTGGTCGTATTTTTCGCATTCCATGGCAGCTTGCACGGCCACTTTGGCAGCGTCATACATGCCGTCTTTGTCATAGCCACCTTCTTTCTTCGTCACTTGATTGGTGAGCATGGTGTTTTGTTCTTTGTTGAACTTGTCGAGTGCTAAGTCCACCACTTTGTTCCATGACTTGGCTTTTTCCTCGTTGTCCATGCCGGCAAGATTAGTTTCTACGAGATTCTTTGCCTCTTTGTAGTCTTTCGAACCCATCACCTGCTTTACGGCTGCCGGATTCTGTGCGTTGGCGGTCATTGTCATGCAGGCAACGGCGGCCATCAACATCATTTTTTTCATAACTGTTGTTGTTTAGATGGTTGTGTTATCTTCGGTTGATAGTTAATTGTCGTTTTGCTCGTTGTCGTTGTCTTCTTCGGTGTCATCATCGAGAGTGGTCTCTTGAGAGTGGTCATCGATGGTGGTGTCACTTCGGAAGGCATCGTTAGTTTGGTTCCAGTCTTCGCGGCTTTTTTGTTCCACGAGGGCTTCAAGCTCGGAGCCCATCACTTTACAAACGCTAGCGATGACATCGTTTTTCTTGGTGAGATTGATGAGTCGCACGCCCTGTGTGGCACGTCCCATCACTCGACATTCGCTCACGGCTAGGCGAATCACGATGCCGCTCTTGTTGATGATCATCAGATCGTTGGCGTCTGTGACGTTTTTGATGGCCACTAGCCGGCCGGTTTTATCGGTAATATTAATGGTTTTCACACCTTTACCGCCGCGATTGGTTACGCGATAGTCTTCTACCATGGATCGCTTGCCGTAGCCGTTTTCGCTCACCACCATGACGGTTTCTTTCTCGGCGTCGTTCACCACAACCATGCCCACTACGGCATCGTCTTCTCCCGAGAGTCGCATGCCGCGCACGCCGGTGGACACGCGTCCCATGGTGCGCACGGTGTTTTCGTGGAATCGTACGGCACGACCGTTGCGATCGGCCATGATGAGTTCGTTGTGGCCGTTAGTGAGGCGCACGTCCACCACCTCGTCGCCTTCTGCGATGTTGATGGCGTTCACGCCGTTGGCGCGTGGACGAGAGTAGGCCTCGAGCTTGGTCTTTTTCACGGTACCATTTTTGGTGGCAAACACCACATAGTGGGAGTTGATAAACTCTTGATCTTCTAGTCCCTTGTTACGCAGGCGAATGGTGGCGTTCACGGCATCATCGGGCTCGATGTTGAGCATGTTTTGAATGGCGCGTCCCTTAGAATTTTTGTCGCCTTCGGGTATCTCGTAGCACTTCAGCCAATAGCAACGCCCCTTCTTGGTGAAGAACATCATGGTCTGGTGCATTGTGGCGGGATAGATGTCTTCAATGAAGTCTTGGTCGCGGCTTCGGGCTCCCTTCGAGCCCACGCCTCCACGTGCTTGTTCGCGGAATTCGCTCAGCGGAGTGCGCTTGATGTATCCCAAGTGGCTGATGGTGATCACCACGGGGTCGTTGGGATAGAAGTCTTCGGCATTGAACTCATGCTCATCGGGCACGATTTGTGTGCGACGGGCATCGCCGTATTTTTCTTTCACATCGAGCAAATCTTGCTTCATCACTTGCTTGCACACTTCGGGATCGTCGAGGATGGTTTGCAGATAGTCGATCTGCTTCATCAACTCATCATATTCTTTGTGCAATTCTTCCATGCGCAGACCCGTGAGCTGGCTCAGACGCATATCCACGATGGCCTTCGATTGGAGCTCGTCAAACTCGAAGCGGGCCTCCAGATTGCGCTGGGCCTCGGTGGGTGTTTTTGAGGCACGAATGATGTGCACCACTTCATCGATGTTGTCGCAGGCGATGATGAGTCCTTCCAAGATGTGGGCGCGTTCTTTGGCTTTTTTTAGGTCAAACTGTGTGCGACGGATGGTCACGTCGTGGCGATGTTCGATGAAATAGCGAATGCAGTCCTTCAGGGTGAGCAACTTCGGCGAGAGTCGCGTTTTGTCGTTTTTGCCTGGCACCAATGCAATATTGTTCACCGAGAATGAGCTTTGCAGGGCGGTCATCTTGAAGAGCTTGTTCAGAATGACGTTGGCATTGGCATCCTTCTTTACATCGATCACGATGCGCATGCCCTGCCGGCCGGTTTCGTCGTTGGCGTTGGTGATGCCTTCGAGTTTACCTTCTTTCACAAGGTCGGCGATATATTCGATGAGTTGCTGCTTGTTTACGCCATAGGGGATTTCGGTGATGACGATTTTGTCGTGTGATTCACCGCTTTCTATTTCGGCACGAGCGCGCATCACGATTTTGCCGCGACCGGTCTCGTAGGCTTCTTTCACGCCTTGCAGGCCATAAATGAAGGCTCCCGTGGGGAAGTCGGGCGCGGGGATGTATTGCATCAGTCCCTCTGTGTCGATGTCAGGGTCGTCGATATAGGCACAGCATCCGTCCACTACTTCACCAAGGTTGTGTGTAGGCATATTGGTGGCCATACCCACGGCGATTCCGTTACCGCCGTTTACCAGTAGGTTGGGGATGCGTGTGGGCATCACAGTAGGTTCTTGCAGTGTGTCGTCGAAGTTGTTGGCCATATCCACGGTGTCTTTCTCTAGATCGTCCATCACGTGTTCGCCCATCTTCGAGAGACGGCACTCGGTGTAACGCATGGCGGCAGGCGAGTCGCCGTCCACCGAGCCGAAGTTGCCTTGTCCGTCCACCAATGTGTAGCGCATATTCCAATCTTGTCCCATGCGCACCAATGCACCATACACGGAGCTATCGCCGTGGGGATGGTATTTACCCAACACTTCGCCCACCACGCGGGCGCATTTCTTGTAGGGCTGGGTGCTCACGTTATTGATGCCTTTCATGCCGTAGAGGATGCGACGATGCACGGGTTTGAAACCGTCGCGCACGTCGGGCAAAGCGCGCGCCACTATCACCGACATGGAGTAGTCGATGTAGGAGCTGCGCATTTCCTCCTCAATATTGATCTTGATGATTCTGTCGTTGTCAAATGTTTGTGTGTCGTCCATTACTTATATTATATTTTGCTTTTGTTTCTTTGTTTATTGGGCGGTGTGTTTGCAGTGTGTCCACAAGCGTGCACCGGACGGGCAAAAATTCAATTTGAGCGCATTTCTGTGCGATCTGAGCGCTTTTGTCCCGCTTTAACCATGCAAAGTTACGGTGATTTTTTGAATCCTGCAAGGCCTTTAAAATAAATTAAGGGGCTCTTTTGCCGATTGTTTGTTTCGGCAGAGCCCCGATGTGCTTTTGGTTGGTGTTTTTCAACAAGAGGTCGAAATATCTTGTTGGCAGTTCTTATTCAGGAATCATGAAGTTTACAACTTCTTGCTCGATATCGATGGTGAAAGCACCCTCTGGTGTGTTCATCAGCCGCCCATCGATGCCCACCATGGCGCGTTGGGCCTCACACACCTTCACTTCCTTAGTGCGATAGGGGTGTACGTTGCGGTGGTTCAGAAATTTTCCTTTTAGGAAGAGATAAATGCCCTCGAAGAGCTGAGCCACTTCGGGATGATAGACCACCGACACATCGAGCATGCCGTTGTAGGGCACAGCATTGGGCGTTTGTCCGTAGCCGCGCGCACTACCTATACACACGGTCATCATCTTACGCTTGATGTGCTCCGAGTTGATCACTAGTTCCATCTGGTATTCCATTCTCTGAAACAGCATGAGCATAAACGAGGCGGCAAACGAGGCAGCCTTGCTTCCCAGCACATGACGTGTTTGTCGGCGCAGGTTCATGATGGAGGCCACTAGTCCAATGTTGATACAGTTCAAGAAATAGCGATGGCACCGTTCTCCCCTTGCATTGGCATAGTGGATGCACCCCAAATCGATGGCCCTAGTGCGTCGCTTGGCTAGCCACGCAATGGTTTGTTCTGGCTCACTCTCTTTGAATCCCCAATAGCTGGCAAAGTCGTTCATTACGCCGTTGGGTATCACGCCGAGCGCTATCTCTCGACGCACCTCGCTTTTGGCCTGCATCAGACAGTTTACGGCATCGTTAAGAGCCGAGTCGCCGCCCATCACCACAATCGTTTTGTAGCCGTTGTCGATAAGCATTGTTATCAGTCGCTCCACACTACCCGAAGCTTCGCTCTGCACGAAGTCGTAAGCGATGCCTTGTTCCTTTAGGCATTTCTCTATCCGGCTCCAGCGCTTTTGTGGCGTGCTGAGTAATCCGTTTTTGGGGCAATACAAGATGCCCCAGCGTGCTTTATCCGTCATATCGTTTTTTCTTATGTCGTTTGATGATTGTTCCCTGTGTTGGCAGCTTCACATTGTTTCATTTGTTCAAGGATACACGCTAGTTTCTCCTCCATGGGGAGGGCATAGTCAATCCATCGGATGGTGAATCCTCGGCGCTCCATGCCTCTGAACCATGTCATCTGACGCTTGGCAAACTGATGGATAGCCGTTTCGAGGCTCGTGAACATTTCCTCCCGTGTGAGCCGCCCCAGCACATACTCCGTTATATAGCGGTATTCTAGTCCGTAGTAGAGGAGGTCTTCGGCGGCAATGCCTCGCGCCAATAGCCCACTGATTTCCTCCACCATACCCTCGTCTAGTCGCTGTTTTAGTCGGCGCGTGATGCGCTCTCGGCGCTCGTTGCGATCAATGTTGATGCCGAATATCAACTCCTGAGCTTTATGCATCAGTCCGGAAGCGATGGAGGCGGAGCGTGGGAGCGGAGTACACTGGTTCTCACTGCCCTTGTCATCGGTGGAGCCCTGCTCTTTATGCTCCTTGTGGCTTGTTCCTACGGCCAATTCTATTTCGATGGCGCGGATGGCGCGCTGGGGCGTGTCCACATCGGTGGTGTTGTGCATGTGGCTTCCGTTGCGGGCCTTCAGGCAGTGCAGCATCTCGGTGAGTTTGGTCAGCGACTTGTCTGCCAATTGGGCGCGCAATTCGGCATTTTGTGGCACGGGCGATAAGTTGTAGCCTTTCAGTAACGATTCAATGTAAAGACCTGTTCCTCCGCACAATATTGGAATTTGCCCGCGCTTTGCGATGTCAGCGATAGCCTCTCGGGCATCCTGCTGGTAGCGAAACAGATTATATCTAGTGCCAGCCTCACACACATCGATGAGGTGATAGGGGATGGTGCGCCCGTCAACCACATAGTCGGCCAGATCTTTTCCTGTGCCGATATCCATGCCACGATAGACCTGTCGCGAATCGGCCGATACGATTTCGCCATTTATCCGCGCTGCCAAGTGTGCGGCCAACTGTGTTTTTCCTGATGCGGTGGGTCCCAAAATGGTCACCATTGTGGCCGTCTCGGTCGTCGGTGCTGTAGCGGCGTATGGGGTATGCTTTTCAATCATGTGCAGGGCGTATGGGAAGGGTTCTGTTCCTTGGAATGGCTTAGCGAATGCAAAGATAATAATTTTTTTCGAGGATTTCCAAATATTTCCACAAAAATCCACCACCCAAACAAAATGGAAAATTCTAGACAATTAAAACTTTTTAAATAAGTTAAGAGGCACGTCGGTTGGATTGCAATGTTATACTGTAAGAATTGACTTTCGAAAGCCTGAAAAAATCAAGATTGTCATTTTCTAACGTTGAAAAACATCATTTTTGAATTTGCAAAAAGGAATTTTGAACACCCTCATTTTTATAAAACGTTATGATTTAATTGCTTGCATGTTTGTCATTGAGGTATTTCGGGAGGATACGTGAAGTTGTGTGGAATGGTGCGGCGAGTGCTCCCGAGGGCTTTCGATGGACGGTTGGCATTTAAAAATGCGTTAAAAAATTGCGTAAGTGTTTTTTTTTTGCTTAATTTGCAAACGATTTATGGCGCAGAAATTTCAACATCATCGAATCGGGGCGAGACTTGCAGCATTGTTTGCGGCGGTTGTGCTACCGTGGGTGTGCTCCGTGAAAGCTGTGGCACAAGAGCGTGGTAAGGCATCCTACTACGCTAACAAATTCATGGGCCGGCGCACGAGTAGCGGAGTGCCTTATCACAAAGACAGCTTGTTTTGTGCCCATCTGCGTCACCCATTCGGCACACTGCTCAAGGTGGTGAATCCGCGCAACGGCAAGAGTGTGGTGGTGAAGGTGGTGGATCGTGGCCCTCATGCCCGCGGGCGCATCATCGACTTGTCGTATCGCGCAGCCCGCGAATTAGGCATAATAGCGGCGGGTGTGGCCATGGTGGAAGTGTCGGTGTATCGCCCTGATCGAGGCGTGCCCTACAAGCCAAACGCCAAGGAAGAAGAACCTGAAATAGATTATGAGATCACAGAGGGTATAGGATTTGTACCCGAATGGCAAGAGGGCAAGTCAATATGGCCCGATGACGACATCGTGATACCTCCGGCAGACAGCGACTGAGAAGGATGGTGTGATTGAACAAGCGAAAGACACAAAAACGAAGAATATTTGAACATCAATGGGACTTTTCGGATTATTCAACAAAAGCAAGAAGGAAACACTCGATAAGGGGTTGGAGAAAACCAAACAGAGCGTCTTTAACAAGTTGGCACGCGCCGTAGCCGGCAAATCGAAAGTGGACGACGAAGTGCTCGACAATCTGGAAGAAATACTCATCACCAGCGATGTTGGTGTGGACACCACATTGAAGGTGATACGCCGCATCGAGGAGCGCGTGGCTCGCGACAAGTATGTGAGCACGAACGAACTCAATACTATCTTGCGCGAGGAGATATCTGCGCTACTGACCGAGAGCGGAAACGATGCCCCAAGCGACTGGGATCTGCCGGCCGATCATCGCCCTTACGTGATACTTGTGGTAGGCGTGAATGGAGTGGGCAAAACCACCACCATCGGCAAGTTGGCTTGGCAATTCAAACAGGCAGGCAAGAAGGTGTATTTGGGTGCGGCTGACACGTTCAGAGCCGCTGCAGTGGAGCAAATCTGTATTTGGGGCGAGCGTGTAGGGGTGCCCGTGGTGAAACAGCAGATGGGGAGCGACCCCGCGTCGGTGGCTTTCGATACGCTCAGTTCGGCTAGAGCCAACAACGCAGACGTGGTGCTCATCGACACCGCCGGACGTCTGCACAACAAGGTGGGATTGATGAACGAGTTAAAAAAGATAAAAGACGTAATGAAAAAGGTGGTGCCCACGGCGCCCGACGAAGTGCTACTCGTGCTCGATGGTTCCACCGGTCAAAACGCCTTTGAGCAGGCCAAGCAGTTTTCGCAGGTGACGCAAATCACTTCGCTGGCCATCACCAAGCTCGACGGCACAGCCAAGGGCGGCGTGGTGATCGGTATCTCAGACCAGTTGGGCGTGCCTGTGAAATACATCGGACTAGGCGAAGGTATGGAGGATCTGCAGATCTTCGACAAACGTGAATTTGTGGATTCGCTATTCAAGTAGAACGCCTATATAACACGACAACACTTTGAAAAAACGGCAGATAGATTTCATTACGCTCGGATGCTCCAAAAATCTTGTGGACACGGAGCGGCTCATGGCACTCGCCGAGTGCCACGGCTATCACTGCACCCACGATGCTCATCGTCTGCAGGGAGAGATTGCTGTGGTGAACACCTGTGGATTTATCGCCGATGCCAAAGAAGAGAGCATCAACACCATTCTGGAGCTAGTGGAGCGCAAGGCAGAAGGACGCCTGCGCCGTCTCTACGTGATGGGGTGTCTCTCGGAAAGATACAGGGCCGAATTGGAGCAAGAAATAGAGGGCGTGGACGGTTACTACGGCAAGTTTGACTACACCAAGCTCTTCGACGATCTCGACCGTGATCGCCACTCCGCCGCTTGTGGTCCGCAGGCGTCTCGCGTGCTCACCACGCCGAGCCACTATGCCTATCTGAAGATATCGGAAGGATGCGATCGTCACTGCGCCTATTGTGCCATTCCCATCATCACGGGGAGACACCGGAGCCGACCGATTGACGACATTATAAACGAAGCCCGATGGCTGGCCGCACAGGGTGTGAAAGAATTGCAAGTAATAGCACAAGAACTGACCTACTATGGCGTGGACCTCGATGGGCGGCAACAGATAGCCGAACTCGTGGAGAGTCTGGCCGATGTGGAAGGTATAGAGTGGATAAGGCTCCACTATGCCTATCCGGCACACTTCCCGTGGGACTTGCTGCGCGTGATGCGCGAACGTCCCAATGTATGCAACTATCTCGACATCGCCCTGCAACACATCTCTGACCGGATGCTGGAGCGCATGAAGCGCCACGTCACTAAAGCCGAAACCTACGATCTCGTGAAACGCCTGCGCGAAGAGGTGCCGGGTATCTGTCTGCGAACCACCCTGATGGTGGGATTTCCGGGCGAGACCGATGATGATTTCCAAGAGCTGATGGATTTCACGCGCGAGATGCGGTTTGAACGCATGGGTGCCTTTGCCTATTCGGCCGAAGACGGCACCTATAGCGGCGACCATTATGTCGATGATGTGCCCGACGATGTGAAGCAGCAACGACTCGACCGACTGATGCGCCTGCAACAAGACATTGCGGCCGAGCTGGAGGCCCGTAACGAGGGACGCGTGATGAAAGTGATCATCGACCGTAGAGAGGGCGATTGGTATGTGGGTCGCAACGAATATTGCTCGCCGGAGGTGGACCCTGAAGTGCTCATCCCAGCCTTGGAGAAACGGCTTCTGATCGGACATTTCTACAATGTAAAAATAACTCAAACCGAAGAATTCGACCTATATGGACAAGTGATATGAACAACAAGCAATTCGTACAAGAGCTGGCCCAGCGCGCCGGCTACACTCAAGACGACGTGCAGCGAATGATTTACACGCTCATCGACGCCATGAACGAAAAATTTCAGGAAGGCGACAATGTCGTGATGCAAAACTTCGGCACCTTCGAAGTAAAGAAAAGACTAGAGCGCGTTATGGTGAACCCTAACACAGGCCAACGTATGCTTGTGCCGCCCAAACTGGTGCTCAACTTCAAACCCGTGTCATCCATCAAAGAAAAACTAAAGAAAAAAGGAGAGTAAAGCACTATGGCAAAGATACAAGACCTGGCACAAAGTCTGAGCAAGAAGCACAAAATACAGCAGAAGGAGGCCGAGCGCTTTCTCTCGCAATTTGTGGAAGTGCTCAACAATGGGCTCCACTACGAGAAAATGGTAAAGGTGAAAGGGCTGGGCACCTTCAAAATCGTGGAAACGAAAGAGCGCGAAAGCGTGAATGTGAACACCGGCGAGCGCATCATCATCGAGGGGCGTCCAAAAATTACCTTCACCCCCGATGCCGTGATGAAAGACTTGGTGAACAAACCTTTCGCACAGTTTGAAACCGTGGCACTCAACGATGGTGTAGATTTCGAAGACGTGTCGGCCGAGCAGAAGGCAACCGAGGAAGTGACAGATCCCGGACTAGCAGAGGCGCTGGCTGAGCAAACCGGTGAACCGGAAGAAATGCCCATCGAAACGCCTCTCGACGAACCCGAAGACATGATGCCGAGCATGGAACCCGAACACGTGGCCACGGCTCAATTGCCCCTGATGGCAGGAAACTCCGAGCCCTTGAACAACGAGGAACCCGAACCAACAGAGCTTTCCGTCGAAGAGGAAGAAACGTCCGTATCAGAAATTCCCCAAGAGGTATCCGAGAAAGCATCTGTTGCAGGGTTCGAAACTCCGAAAGAGGAACCGATGGCGGAACCGGAAGCCTCCGAGGAAACATCCGTCGTGGAGCCCGAAAAGCTGAAAGAGGAGATAAAGACAGAATCGGCAACATCCGAAAAACCGGCTGAAGAAGAGAAGCAGTCCGAAGAACCCGCCCCAAAAACCGAGAAACCGACTCCGAAGGAAAATGTGTCCGCAGAGGAGAAAGACAAAACCAAGAAGGAGCCCTACAACTGGGACACCAAGTCTGAAAACAAGAAAAAGAAGACTCCGTGGCTTGTGTGGATCTTGGGCGTTGCGGCTGCTGCACTCGTGCTGTATTTCTGCGGTTTCCATTTCGGCAAAACGCTCAGAGACGGTGAGAAAGAGACAGCATCCAAGACCACCCAAGTGTCCGCCGATACCGTGATGCCGCAAGCACCCGCCGAGGAGCGACCCGCCACACAAACCGAGACGCCCAAGAGCGAACAACAGCCCGCCACCACTCCTGCGAAAGATGCCAAGAGCGTGGAACCCGCCGCTCCGGCGTCGGATGCCGACATGAAGAGGCTCAACAGCGCCAAAAACATTGTGCGCACTGGTGCCTACAAGATTTTGGGCACGCAGGAGAGTGTTACCGTGAGAAGCGGGCAAACATTGGAAAAAATTTCTAAACATTACTTCGGTCCAGGCCTCGAAGCCTATGTGATGGTACACAACGGTATCACGCAGGTAAAAGAGGGCATGACCGTGAATATCCCCAAACTCGAGGTGAAGAAAAAGTAATAAACACTATTCTCGGAAAACAAGAAAAACATCCGCACCATGTCTAAATCAAACGGCGCGGATGTTTTTTGTTTTTTTAATATGCTATATTGGGCCATAAGTGGCCATAAGTGTCAGACTTCGCTAAAAAATGATTACCTTTGCATTGGCTTCCAAATAAGTAGAAACAACCATGAAAAAGAAACTCAACAAAGTGCTGGTGCTGGGTTCCGGCGCATTGAAAATTGGCCAGGCCGGGGAATTCGACTATTCCGGCTCGCAAGCCTTGAAGGCTTTGCGCGAAGAAGGCATCTCGTCAGTGTTGGTGAATCCCAACATTGCCACCATCCAAACCTCAGAAGGCATTGCCGACACGGTGTATTTCCAGCCTGTGACGCCCCATTTTGTGACTGGCATCATCGAAAAAGAGCGTCCTGACGGCATCTTGTTGGCCTTTGGCGGGCAAACGGCGCTCAACTGCGGCACCGAACTCTATCGCAACGGCACGCTGCAGAAATATGGAGTGGAAGTGTTAGGCACCTCGGTGGAGGCCATCATGAACACAGAGGATCGCGACCTCTTTGTGAAAAAACTGGCTGAGGTGGACCTGAAAGTGCCCGTGAGTCATGCTGTGGAAAACATGGATGATGCACTGAAGGCAGCCCGAGAGATCAGCTATCCCGTGATGATTCGCTCGGCCTATGCACTAGGCGGGCTCGGCTCGGGCATCTGTCCCGATGAAAAAGTCTTTATTGAACTGGCCGAGAGTGCTTTCACCTTTGCTCCACAGATCCTTGTGGAGGAATCGCTCAAGGGCTGGAAAGAGATTGAGTTTGAGTGTATTCGCGATGCCAATGACCACTGTTTCACAGTGGCATCGATGGAAAACTTCGATCCGCTGGGTATCCATACGGGCGAGAGTATCGTGGTGGCCCCCACTTGTTCGCTGACAGCCGATCAGGTGAAGCTGTTGCAGGAGATCACAACCAAATGTGTGCGACACCTAAACATCGTGGGCGAGTGCAACATTCAGTTTGCCTTTAACGCCCAAACCAACGATTATCGCATCATCGAAATTAATGCTCGCCTATCGCGTTCATCGGCATTGGCCTCCAAGGCCACCGGCTATCCGTTGGCGTTTGTGGCCGCTAAGATTGCCCTGGGTTACACGCTCGACCAAATCGGCGAAATGGGAACCCCCAACTCGGCTTATGTGGCTCCGAGCCTCGATTACATGATTTGCAAGATTCCACGCTGGGATCTCACCAAGTTTGCTGGCGTGAGCCGTCACATTGGTTCGTCGATGAAGTCGGTGGGGGAAATCATGAGTATCGGCCGCTCCTTTGAGGAGATGATTCAGAAAGGATTGCGCATGATTGGCCAAGGCATGCATGGCTTTGTGGGCAACGACCATACACGTTTTGACGACCTCGACGATGCACTTAAAAATCCTACAGACCTGCGCATCTTTGCCATAGCACAGGCCTTGGAAGAAGGTTACACCGTGGAACGCATCGAAGAGCTGACGAAGATTGATAAATGGTTTCTCGTGCGATTGAAGCACATCGTGGATCTGAAGCACGAACTGCAGAAGCACGACCGCCTAGAGGAGCTTTCTGACGAATTGCTTCGCGAGGTGAAGGCCGCCGGCTTCTCCGATTTTCAGATCGCACGATTTGTTTTGAAGCCCACGAGCGGCAATATGGAGATCGAAAATCTTGCCGTGCGTAAGCATCGCAAGCAGCGTGGCATCGTGCCGTCGGTAAAGCGTATCAACACCGTGGCTGGAGAGCATCCCGAGCTGACCAATTATCTTTATTTCACCTATCGCTCGGCAGTGGAACCCACCATAGCCGACGCAGAACAAGAGACAACACAGCCACTCTACAAGGAGGCCACACACGACATAGAATACTATAAGAACGAGAAGTCGGTGGTGGTGCTCGGTTCGGGCGCCTATCGCATTGGATCGTCCGTGGAATTCGACTGGTGTTCGGTGAATGCCGTCAACACTGCTCGCCGACTAGGCTACAAGTCGATCATGATCAACTACAACCCCGAAACAGTGTCCACCGATTATGACATGTGCGACCGCCTTTATTTCGATGAACTTTCGTTGGAACGTGTGCTCGATGTTATCGATCTAGAAATGCCTCGTGGCGTGATTGTGAGCGTGGGCGGACAGATTCCCAACAATTTAGCCATGAAGCTCTATCGCCAGGGAGTGCCCGTGCTGGGCACCTCTCCTGTGGACATCGATCGCGCAGAAAATCGCGACAAATTTTCGGCCATGCTCGACAAGCTCGGCATCGATCAACCCGCTTGGCGCGCACTGACTTCGGAAGACGACATCCGCGAGTTTGTTGCCGAGGTGGGCCTCCCCGTATTGGTGCGGCCATCGTATGTGCTTTCCGGTGCGGCCATGAATGTATGCTACGATTTCGATGAGTTGCATCGTTTCTTGAATATGGCCACCGAGGTGTCGAAGGATTATCCCGTGGTGGTGTCGCAGTTTATGCAAGACACCAAGGAAATAGAGTTTGATGCCGTGGCCGACAAGGGCGAGGTGGTGGAATATGCCATTTCCGAGCACATCGAGTATGCTGGTGTACACTCGGGCGATGCCACGATGGTGTTCCCTGCGCAACACATCTATTTCTCTACCATCCGACAGATCAAGCGTATGGCACGCAAGATTGCCAAAGAACTCAACATCAGTGGTCCGTTCAATATCCAGTTCCTGGCCAAGGAGCGCGAGGTGAAAGTCATCGAATGCAACCTGAGAGCCAGCCGCTCGTTCCCCTTCGTGTCGAAGATATTGAAGCGCAACTTTATCGAGACCGCTACCAAAATTATGCTTGATGCGCCCTACAAGCGAGCCGACAAGAGTGAATTCGACATCGATCGCATCGGTGTGAAAGCGTCGCAATTCTCCTTCGCCCGTTTGCAAAATGCCGATCCCGTGTTGGGAGTGGACATGAGTTCAACGGGCGAAGTGGGATGCCTAGGCGACGACCTCAACGAAGCATTGCTCAACGCGCTCATCGCCACAGGATATACGCTGCCCGAGAAAAATATTCTCATCTCCTCGGGAGCCGTGAAAGGTAAGGTGGCACTGCTGGAACCAGCTCGCGAACTGGTGAAACACGGCTATCGCATCTATGCCACCGCAGGCACAGCTAAATTCTTTGAGGAGAACGGAGTGGAAGCCACCACTGTTTCGTGGCCCGATGAGGAAAGCGACAACAACGTGATGAATCTCATTCACGACCATGAGCTCGACCTGATCATCAATGTGCCCAAGAATCATAGCAGCCGAGAGCTCACCAATGGTTATCGCATTCGTCGCGGCGCCATCGATCACAACATTCCGTTAATGACTAACGTGCGTTTGGCCAAGGTCTTTATCGAAGCCTTTTGCGCCTTGAAACTTGACAACATCAAGATAAAGAGTTGGCAGGAATACAATTCGTGATGATATTTCGAGAAGACTGCCGTGGATATTCCGACGGCTACTTCTCGGAGCGTAGGAAAAGTTCCATTATATCATTGCATTTAGGAAAATAACAACGATAAAAGAAACCGCCACGAATCAAGTAGATCCATGGCGGTTTCTTTGTTTTGAAAAACGATTTCTTATTACTTCGACCTAACGGGGATCTTTTCCACGCGACGTTGATGGCGCCCGCCTTCAAACGGAACGGTGAAAAATTTGTCCATGATGGCTCGGGCCGTGTTGTTGTCGATAAAACGACCGGGCATCACTAGCACGTTGGCATCGTTGTGTTGACGAATGAGTTGGGCGATATCGGGACACCAAGCCACGCCGGCACGAATGCTTTGATGCTTGTTGAGTGTCATCGAGATGCCTTGACCCGATCCGCAGATGGCGATGCCGGGATACACTTCGCCGCTTTCGATGCCTTCAGCCAGTGCATGACCATAGTCGGGATAGTCCACCGAAGCATCGCTCCACGTGCCATAGTCTTTCACGGGAAAGCCTTTTTCTTCGAGATATTGCAGCACAAACTTTTTGAGTGCAAATCCGGCGTGGTCGCAAGCCACACCAACCGTTTTTACTTCCATAGCTGGTCTTGTTTTTTTGTTGAACATGATGTGCAGAGCATCGAGGAACGGCGCCCCCAAAGTGGGAACGCTCTTGTCCTCAATGTTCAATGCATTTTTTACAGCATGGCCTTTACCAGGTTGTACACATTCTCGGCCGTGTAGCCCAATTTTTCGTCGAGCACCTTGTAGGGAGCAGAGAATCCGAAACTCGGCATGCCAAACACCTTACCATTGCTTCCCACAAGCCCTTCGAGGGTTACGGGCAGACCGGCGGTCATACCAAAGATTTTCTTGCCGGCGGGCAATATACTTTCTTGGTATTCCTTGCTTTGTGCGCGGAACAATCCTTCGGAAGGTACACTCACGATGCGCACCTTGATACCGTCCTTGCGCAGTAATTCAGCACCGGCCACGAGCGTGGAAACTTCGGAGCCATCGGCCAACAGAATGATGTCGTAGTCGGCATCGGAGCCAGCTACCACATAAGCACCTTTGCGTGCTTGTTCGTAGTCGTTGCCGGTAGGCAGCTTGGCGATGTTTTGGCGCGAGAAGATGAGCGCAGTGGGTGTGTCCATGTTTTCCATGGCCATAGCCCAGCAGACGGTTGTTTCGTCGGCATCGGCCGGACGGAACACGCGCACGCTGTCTTTGCCGGCATGATTCTTGAGTTTCTCCATCAAGCGGATTTGAGCCTCTTGCTCCACGGGTTCGTGGGTGGGGCCGTCTTCGCCCACACGGAAGGCATCATGTGTCCAAATGAATTTGATAGGCACCTGCATCAGCGCGGCCATGCGAACGGCCGGTTTCATGTAGTCGGAGAACACAAAGAATGTGCCGCAAGCCGGAATCACGCCGCCATGCAAATACATACCGATGCACATGCAGGCCATGGTGAGCTCGGCCACGCCGGCTTGGAAGAAAGCTCCTTCGAAGTCGTCGCGCACGATACTCTTTGTCTTTTTCAAGAAACCGTCGGTCTTGTCGGAATTGGAAAGGTCGGCAGAAGCACAAATCATATTGGGCACCTGTGTGGCCAATGCGCCGAGACAAGTGGCACTAGCGGCACGCGTGGCCGAACCCTCTTTCTGTTCCACCACGCTCCAATCCACTTTCGGGGCTTTGCCGCTAAACCATTCGTCTTTCTGCTTAGCTAGTTCGAGGTTGTTTTTTGCCCACTCGGCTTCGGCAGCCTTGCGCTCAGCCACGATGCCCTTCAGTTCTTCTGCACGCTTGGCGTAAAGCTCTTTCACCTCGGGGAAGATTTGGAACGGATTGTCGGGATTACCGCCCAAAGCCTTGATGGTGTTGGTGTAGGCGTCGCCGCCGAGTGGTGCTCCGTGCGTGTTGATACAAGCTTCATAGCTCGTTCCGTCAGCGCGCAGTGCGCCTTTACCCATCACAGTCTTGCCGATGATCAGTGTGGGGCGTTTGGTTTCTTTGTTGGCTTCAATGAGTGCTTCACGTATTTCATCGGGGTCATTACCGTTGATTATCATCACGTTCCATCCCCATGCTTTGTATTTGGCGGCCGTATCCTCGTTCATCACCACCTTTGTTTCAGTGGAGAGTTGGATATCGTTGGAATCATAGAACATAATGAGGTTGCTTAATCCCAGGTTGCCGGCGATGCGGCCAACGCCCTGTGAGATTTCTTCTTCCACGCCACCGTCTGAAATATAGGCGTAAATCTTGTGCTGCATGACGGTCTTTCCGAGTTTAGCCTCCAAGAATTTCTCTGCAACGGCAGCTCCAGCGGCATAAGCGTGTCCTTGTCCGAGTGGGCCGGAGGTGTTTTCGATACCTCGCTTGAGATCGCGCTCAGGATGTCCGGGAGTGGGGGAGTCCCATTGACGGAATTGTGCAATCTCATCGAGCGTGAATTTGCCCTGCAGGCAAAGCGCCGAATAGAGCATGGGGGACATGTGTCCCGGATCAAGATAGAAACGGTCGCGACCGCTCCATTCTGGGTCAGAAGGGTCGTAAACAAGGAACTCTGAGAAAAGTACGTTGATGAAATCGGCACCACCCATGGCTCCGCCCGGGTGTCCCGAATTGGCTTTCTCAACCATCGACGCAGCCAAGATGCGAATGTTGTCGGCTGCTTTTGTCATTAATGCTTTGCTGTTCATTTGTGTATCTTTTAGATTGTTGAATGCTGTTGAGCAAATTATTTTACTTCGATTACCACGATGCTCTTGGCCGGAATCTTAGCAGAGAGCTTGCCTTTCTTAATTTTAGTGCCGCCGAAAATCGTTGGCTTCACGCGGTCGGGATGTTCGAAATCGTTGAAGTCGGTGATGTTTTTACAAGTCAGGATACGACCGTTCACAGTCTTGGCGGCATATCCGTTGAGGTCGAGTTCTACCTCTTGAGCTTTGTCGAGACTCACATTGGCCAGCGCCACAACGATGCTACCGTCTTGTTTCCTTGCAGCCGAAGCACTCATCATCGGTACATTTCGTTGTGATTGATCCTCCTTGTTGTTGTAATCGCGGCGCACAGTGATGCTCTTGCCTTTGATTTCGGTAGGCAGAAAAGTGGCCTCTTGGAAACCTTTATACATCTCAAATACATGATAGGTGGGCGTCAGCACCATGTGTCCCGTACCTTTTTGGTCGGTCAGAATCATGGACTGCAATACGTTTACAACCTGTGCGATGTTGCACATACGGATGCGGTCGGTGTGTCGATGGAACACATTAAACGAAAGTGCGGCCACCATGGCATCGCGCATGGAATTCTGCTGATAGAGGTGTCCGTGTATGGTGCCCGGCTCTTCGTCCCACCAAGTGCCCCATTCATCTACGAGAAGTCCGATTTTCTTATCGGGATCAGAAACGGTCATGATGGAATCGTGCCGACAAATCACATCTTCGATCTCCAAGCACTTGCCCATCGTCCAGTAATAATCGTCATCATTGAATTGTGTGGCTGAACCTTTCGAGCCATTCCAACCGGTCACCGTGTAATAGTGGAGAGAACAGCCGGCCATACGATTACCGACGTTTTGCATCAACACTTTAGTCCAATTATAGTCGTAATCGCTGGCTCCGGAGGCAATACGATAAAGCTCGTTACCGTCATAATTGCGGCAGTATGTGCTATAACGACGATAGAGATCGGCATAGTATTCGGGGCGCATGCCGCCTCCGCAGCCCCAACTTTCGTTGCCCACTCCGAGAAATTTTACCTTCCATGCCTTGTCTCTACCGTTCAGGCGGCGCAGTTTTGCCATAGGCGTATCGCCGTCGCTGGTCATATATTCCACCCATTTGGCCATCTCTTCTACGCTACCACTGCCCACATTGCCGCTGATGTATGGCTCACACCCCAGCATCTCGCAGAGATTCAGAAATTCGTGCGTGCCAAAAGAGTTGTCTTCTATGGTACCACCCCAATTATTGTTCTGCATTTTGGGGCGCTTGTCGCGTGGCCCGATGCCGTCCATCCAATGATATTCATCGGCAAAACAACCGCCCGGCCAGCGCAGCACAGGTATCTGCAAGGTTTTCAAAGCATTCAAGACATCGGTGCGATAGCCGTTGGTATTGGGTATCGGCGAGTTTTCGCCGACCCACAATCCGCCATATATACACGAACCGAGATGTTCGGCAAATTGTCCGTACACCTCTTTGTATATCTTATACCGACCATCGTTGGCATTGATTTTCACCGTTGCGTCTTGTGCAAAAATGCTTGTGGCGCACACGGTCAATGCCGCAATAATTATTTTTCTTTTCATACTACATATTATAATACGTATCACGTCTCGCGCTCCCTGAAAGAGCCATTCTGACAAGCAGAAAGCCCTTCAGGACACACGATGATTTCTAAGACTCAATTCACGCAGGCAACGGCTTTTTTCTCCACATCCAATCCGGATTGATACCGCTTGATGTAAGCGTTAAAGCCGGCTACATCTTCAGCAGAAGGAACCACCTCAACGCCTTTATTGCCGTTGAACACGCGTTTTTCGAGATAATCGGCCAGTGCCATGGATTCGCTGTTGTTTACCATATAGTCGGCCAGCAAAGCAATACCCCAGGCCCCACCTTCGCCGGCTGTTTCCATCACGGATATGGGCGAATTGAGGGCGGCAGCCAGCATACGTTGTCCCACTCCGGGCGTCTTAAAGTAGCCGCCGTGACCGGTGATGCGATCCACCTGCACGTGTTCTTCGTTGAAAAGAATGTCGTTACCAATCTTAAGCACACCGATGGCGGCATAGAGCTGAGCGCGCATGAAGTTGGCTAGCGTAAACTTATCGTCGGCTTTTCGCATGAAGAGCGGTCGTCCCTCCACCAGTCCGGTGATGGGCTCGCCCGACACATAGTTGTAAGCCAAAAGTCCGCCGCAGTCCGAATCGCCGTTGAGTGCAGTGTTAAACAGCTTTGTGTAGATTTCGTTCATATCTACTTTCAAGCCCATCAGCTCTTGATATTCTTTGAAAATATTTACCCAAGCGTTGATGTCGGATGTGCAATTGTTGCAGTGTACCATGGCTACCGGCGAGCCGTCGGGTGTGGTTACGATGTCGATGGGCTCATAGGGACGCGACAATTCTTTCTCTAAAACAATCATAGAGAACGAAGACGTGCCGGCCGAAACATTGCCCGTTCGTTGCTTTACGGCGTTCGTTGCAGCCATGCCCGTCCCTGCGTCGCCCTCCGGCGGACAAACGGGAACACCTGCTTTGAGGCGTCCGGAGACATCCAACAGCTTAGCGCCTTCGGTCGTTAGTGTGCCTGCATCTTCGCCGGCCGTCAGCACTTTGGGCAGAATGTCGGCGAGTTTCCAAGCGTATCCATTGGGCGCAACGAGTGCATCGAACTTTTCCACCATGTCGGCGCGATAGTTCTTTGTGTCGGGATCAATGGGCAGCATGCCCGAAGCGTCGCCTATGCCGAGCACCTTTTGCCCCGTGAGTCGCCAGTGAACGTAGCCTGCCAGCGTGGTAAGGAAATCAATCTTGGCCACGTGTTCTTCGCCATCGAGAATGCATTGATACAAGTGAGAGATGCTCCAACGCAATGGAATGTTATAGACGAACAGTTCCGACAACTTGGCTGCAGCCGCTCCGGTGTTGGTGTTGCGCCATGTGCGGAAGGGCGCGAGCAGGGTGCCGGCCTTGTCGAAAGCCATATATCCGTGCATCATGGCACTTACGCCGATGGCTGCCAGACGGTCGATTTCAACGTCATATTGCGTCTTTACGTCCTTGAGCAGGTCTGCATAACAGTCTTGCATGCCGTTCCACACGTCGTCGATGCTGTATGTCCAGAGTCCGTTTACTAGTTGGTTCTCCCACGTATGACTACCCTGCGCAATGGGGCGGTGCGTCTCATCGATGAGCACCGCCTTTATGCGCGTGGAGCCAAGCTCTATACCCAGCACGGCGCGGCCGGCCAGAATGGTTTCTTTTGCACTTGCCATGTTACTTCAGGGCTTTGTTGAGCATGTAATAAACTTCGTTGGTTCGCAGTTGTTGCTTGAAGTTTTCGATGGTCGTATCCTTTGAAATGTGAGCCATTTCAATACCGGCTATCTCGGCATAGTCCTCCCAATACTCGGCCGTTAGGTCGTAGGAGAAGCAGCTGTGATGGGTGCCGCCGGCCAAAATCCAGGCTCCGGCGCCTGTCTCGAAGTTTGGCATCGGAATCCACAGAGCCGAAGCCACGGGCAGTTTAGGCAGTGGTTTGGGTGCAATGCAGTTCACATCGTTCACGATGAGACGGAATCTGTTGCCCATATCCACCACCGTAGCCGTTACGCCGGGGCCTGTCTTCGAGGTGAATACAAGGCGCGCTGTTTGTGTTTTGCGGTATCCGATGCCGAGGAAATGCACTTCCAAGCGCGGCTTGCTCGAAGCAATCAAAGGGCAAACTTCCAGCATGTGACTTTGAAGTATAGCGCTCTTGTTGCCGTCGAAATTAAGCGTGTAGTCTTCAAGGAACGAGCAACCGGTGGGCAAACCTTGGCTCATGAACCACACCGTGCGGTAGAGTGCGGCGCTTTTCCAGTCGCCTTCGGCACCAAAACCATATCCCTCGGCCATCAATCGCTGTGAAGCCAAGCCCGGAATCTGGTCAAATCCGCGTCCGGTTTCCTCTACATTGTAGTCGCCCAGGTCATCAAAGTTGGTCGTAAATCCCTTTGCGCCTTTGTCTTTCAATACGGCGCGGAGCGTCAATTCGGCTTTGGCGGCGTTCCATACCTTTTTATATGCCTCGCTGTTTTCGTCTTTAATTCCGTCGGCCACTTCGTATTCCTTGAAGTAAACATCATGAACCAAAGCGTCAACATCGGCATCTTTCACCTTATCGAAATAGGGCATCACCTCGCTGAAAGGCATATAATCGACGTGATAGCCCAACACTTGCTCTGCGGCCACCTTGTCGCCGTCGGTCACGGCCACGTTGTTCATCTGGTCGCCGAAGCGCAGAATGAGCATGTCTTGTGCGTCGGCCCAGGCCGCAGCAACGCGTGCCCACACGGCTATCTTCATCTGAGCGGCTTCATCCTTCCAATAGCCCACCACCACTTTGCGTGGAATTCGAAGGCGTGCACAGATGTGTCCGAACTCACGATCGCCGTGGGCGCTCTGGTTTAGATTCATGAAATCCATGTCCATGGTATCCCAAGGAATCTCTTTGTTGTATTGGGTGTGGAAGTGGAGCAGGGGCTTCTTGAGCTGTTGAAGGCCGTGAATCCACATCTTGGCAGGTGAGAACGTGTGCATCCACGTAATGATTCCGATGCAACGGTCGTCATTATTGGCGGCTTTCATTACGTCGGCGACTTCTTTCGAAGAATTAACCGTACCTTTATATACCACCTTAACGGGTATGTTCCCGCTTTCATTCAAGCCGGCTACCATCTCTTTTGAGTGTCCGTCCACTTGTTTCACGGCATCGCCGCCATAGAGTAATTGGGCGCCGGTGACCCACCAAATCTCAAAATTCTCGAATGCTTTCATGATGTTTTTTTATTTGATTGTTTTACTCGTTAATATTGTTTTCCTTTATTTCTTTATTTGTCCGTAGTAGGCGTTAGGCCCGTGCTTTCGCGAGAAATGTTTTTCCACGAGCAATGGATTCATCGTTGTTTGTGGATTTACGGCGAATGAAACGAAGGCCATCTTGGCCACCTGCTCGGCTACTACGGCGTGATAGACGGCTTGTGCAGCATCTTTTCCCCAAGAGAAGGGACCGTGATTTTTCACCAACACAGCGGGCGTATGCACGGGATTGATATTGTCGCGACGAAAGCGATCAACGATCACAACACCAGTTTCACGCTCGTATTCGGCCATTTGCTCGGCAGTCATATCGTCTGTACAAGGGATGCAATCGTGGAAATAGTCAGCATGTGTCGTTCCTATGTTTGGAATATCACGCCCTGCTTGTGCCCAAGCAGTCGCATACGTGGAATGCGTATGCACTACACCACCAATTTCTGGGAACTCTTTGTATAATATAAGATGAGTAGGTGTGTCACTCGATGGATTGAGATGACCATCCACCACTTCACCTGTTTCGAGACTCACCGCCACCATGTCATCGGCCTTCATCACATCATATTCCACGCCAGATGGTTTAATTACCACTAGTCCGCTTTCACGATCAATAGCTGAAGCATTGCCCCAAGTGAAGACTACTAGGTTATGTTTCACCAAATCAAGGTTGGCGCGAAACACCTTTTCTTTCAGTTCTTCCAGCATGATTCTTTATTCATATTTATATAGTGGCCAACGATTAGTTGTTATGACCGTGAGCGTGGTCTATAACAACTAATCATTAGCAACTTTTGCCAATTTACCAGAAATAAATATAGAATGCCACGGTGATAGCGAGGATGATAATCGTATGAATCACATCCCAATGATTCCAACTGGCTCGCGTGGCGGCACGCTGTTCGGGCGTAGATGTGCCAAAAACCAATCCTTGAATCTTTTTCTCGTCAGGAGCTTCAGTGCAGAGACTCACGACAATGACTACGAGGCAGCAAACAATGAGCATGGCACCACAGAAATAGAGCCAATTGAAGTCAAAGAATACGGCTTTGAACCAACTATCTGCGGCATCGGGCGTGTTGCTATAATAAACTTTCGCGCCCAAACGAGTTAAACCGATGATGATACCGGCGAGCAAGCCCCACATGCCACCTTTGGCAGATGCTCGTTTCCAGCAAATGCCAAGCAAAAAGGCTGCTGCGATGCCAGGAGCCAACACGCTCTGCACGTCTTGCAAATAATTATAAAGCACGTTGCCAACGCTACGCATGATAGGAATCCAAAGGATACCAAGTATCACGATGACCACCGTTGCCACTTGTCCGATGTGTACTAGGGCTTTTTCAGATGTTTGCGGGCGCAAACGTTTATAGAAGTCAATGGTAAACAACATGGCGGAGGAATTAAACAGCGAAGCCAGAGAACTCATCAGCGCTGCCAGAATACCACACACCACAAGGCCTTTTACGCCGGCAGGCAAAATTTTGGCTACAAGGGTGGGGAAGGCCGCATCGCTCATCACATTGCCTGATCCATCCACAGGAAGGAACGAGCCTCCCATTTTTACATTGAGTGCATAGGCAATCATTCCGGGAATAAGGAAAATAAAAACGGGTAGCAATTTCAGATAGGCGCCAAAAATAGTGCCTCTGCGGGCTTCACGCTCATTTTTGCCAGATAACACACGTTGCACGATGTATTGATCGGTACACCAATACCAAAAACCAATGGTGGCCGAACCGATGAGCGCGCCGAGCCACGGATATTGCGGGTCGCGCAAGTCGCGAATCAAGTCTGTCATGTGGTCTCCGTATTCATTCACCGGTTGGATACTGCAGATGCGGAGCATTTCGTCCCATCCACCTACGGCCTTCAGACTCAATACGAGGATGATGATTGAACCTAAAAGCAATATCGGGGTTTGTAATACAGAAGTGTAAAGCACGGATTTCATGCCGCCCAAAACCGTGTATAGCGCAGTAATTAATACCAACCCAATAGCCGCAATCCAAAAGAAATCAATTCCCCAGAGCTCTTGGATGCCAAATACTTGTTGGAACACCAACCCACCGGCATACACGGTGACAGCCACTTTGGTGAGCACATAGCTGATAAGCGAAATCACCGAAAGAATGGTGCGACTCTCTTTATTGTAGCGACGTTCCAAGAATTCGGGCATGGTGTAAACCATCGAACGCGAATAGAAGGGCACAAACACCCAACCTAATATCAAAATCATCCAGCCCTGAATCTCCCAGTGGGCCATGGCCATGCCGCTGGATGCGCCAGCGCCGGCCAATCCGATGAGGTGCTCCGAACCAATATTCGAGGCAAAGATGGAGGCACCAATGGCCACCCATGTGGCATCTCGGCCACCCAAGAAATAGTCAGCAGAGTCGTTGTTTTTCTGACTAATAACCCACAGCACGATGCCAACTAGTGCGCAACAAAACACACCAATGACAATCCAATCTAATAATTCCATGTGATTGCTCTTGTTTTATAATTGTTGTTTTAGAGTTTATCTGCTTATTCGTTCACCACACCAAACTTGTAGATGCAATGAGAATAATATTTTTGCCCGGGCTCAAGATAGGGTGAGGGCCAATCTTTCTTGTTGGGTGAGTCTGGATACTTCTGCGATTCAAGGCAGATTCCGGTATGCTTTTGATATTTGATGCCTTTTTTGCCAATGAGTGTTCCATCGAGGAAATTACCGGTATAGACTTGCAAACCTGGTTCGTTGGTGAACACTTCCAGCATAATACCCGTTGAAGGAGCATAAAGACTGGCTGCTAACTGCTTGTCGTTACCCTTTCCGTCACGATATGTGGCCAAGCACCAATTGTGATCGAAGCCGTTAGCATTCTTGATAGCTTTGTAATCGAAATTGTTTACACGTGTACCCAATTCCGTAGGTTCCATAAAGTCCATAGGCGTTCCTTTCACCCAAACTGTGTCGCCGGTAGTCATATAGGTTTCATCTGTCGGAGTATAAATATATGAATTCACGTATAACACGTGGTCTTCGATACTCTTTTCAGGATTGCCGTTCAAGTTGAAATAACTATGATTGGTCATGTTGAGTACGGTCTTGGCATCGGTCTGACCACTATAGCTAATATCAAGACTATTGTCGTCTTTCAGTTGATAAGTCACCATGGCCGTCACATTGCCGGGGAAATTGTTGTCGCCGTCAGGACTCTTCATCGTGAGTTGCAGAGTCTTGTCGTCGGGTTGCTGAGCGTCATACACCTGATATTGCCATCCCGAAGGACCACCATGCAGACAATGTCCGAAATTGTTTTGCGGCAACTGAATCTGTTTACCATCGATGGTGAGCTTTCCATTCTTGATACGATTGGCATATCTTCCCACGGAGGCACCAAAATCGGTAGGAGAGTTCACTGTATCGACATATTGATGAATGTTGTCGAAACCCAGCACTACGTCTTGCAAGGTATTGTTGCGATCGGGTACCATGATGGAAACCACACGGCCACCATAGTTGGTGATACATACCTCCATACCATTGGCATTTTTCAACGTGTAGAGTTTCACGGGCTTTTCGTTGATAACAGTGTCAAAATCCGTAGGATTGAGTCCAGATGCGGTCAATGCCGGAGCCGAAGGCGAACACGCAACGAGCGTCATGGTCGCAACACTGACACAAACGGCAAGTTTCTTGATGCTTTTCATTTGATAGTAATGTAATTGTTTTTTGATTGTTATTCGATTGTTTCTTATTTCGGGTGTAAAGTTACGATTTTTCTATCATTGAACCAACTCATCACGCGTTTTTTTAGTATCATTCACACTCTGACGTCGTGTCAGATGGCATTTTCGCCAGTTCATATCCCTTAATATGTCGGGCATAGATGTGTAAACACTCCATAGAGAGTGGCAACAAGGGGATTATATATAACTCTTGAAAACGAAAAAGCGCGAGATTCACATCTCGCGCCCTTCATTCTTGAGTCAATTTTTGCCACATCATTCGTGTGGCTACAATTACGATAGTGGTTTAAGGTTTTAACATTAGCAAGGATGTAATAAACTGATACTTTCGATTGATTCTTTTGACGATGCAAAGGTACGATATTAAAACAGCAGAAGGGGTGTTCAAATGTTTTTCGGAGAGGTATCAAATGTTATGTTCCCCCGCGGGATGTTTTGTAAACACTGCTGAAAAGTAATGTTTTGCAAAAAGAGTGGAAAACGATGACTTTTTCTTTGTAAAAATGGAGCAAAAAATTGACGGATTGACACTTGTTGTCATCACGCATTAACGCTTTGTTGCGTCATATCTCGCAAGATTGTGGTAGCTTCTTCCACCGTTGGCACGTCTTTCACCACCATACTACGCTTACCTTTCACTTCTTTCAGATTGCAACGACGAGGGTGTGCTGCCACGTAGTTGAGCGCATGACCAAAGGCCTCACTTTGATAATAAGCACTATCGGGATTGCTCACGAAGTAGAGCATCAATTGCCCCTGTTTAAGCATCAACTTCTCGCAACCTAATTGTTTCCCCATGCGTCGCAACAGCACCACCTGCAATAGTTCGGTGGCCTCTTGGGGCAATGCGCCGAAACGATCTTCGAGACGCATGCGAAATTGTGCCAATTCATCGTCTGTTTTGATGTTTTCCAGCTCACGGTAGAGCAACATTCGCTCCGAGGAAGATGGCACATACTGTTCGGGAAGATACATTTCCAAGTCGCTTTCGATGGTGCAGTCGTCCACAAAGTCATTGCCCGTGAGTTGTTTCCCTTCCTTTATTTCCGCCTTGTAAAGGTCACCAAACTCATCGTTTTTCAGTTCGATGACTGCTTGCGAGAGTATTTTTTGATAGGTTTCATATCCCAAGTCTTCCATAAAGCCGCTTTGCTCCGCACCCAAAAGATTACCGGCGCCGCGGATGTCAAGGTCTTGCATGGAGAGATTGAAACCGCTACCCAATCCAGAAAATGTTTCCAACGCTTCTAGTCGGCGACGTGCTTCGGGGGTAAGGTTGGCCGGTGGTGGTGCCAAAAGATAGCAAAAAGCCTTTTTGTTGCTGCGTCCCACACGACCGCGCATCTGATGGAGGTCAGAAAGTCCGTAGCGATGAGCGTCGTTGATGATAATGGTGTTAGCGTTGGGCACATCGATACCATTCTCCACAATAGTGGTGGAGAGCAGCACATCGAAGTCATGATTCATGAAATCGGTGATAATCTTCTCCAGTTCATCTGGCGGCATTTGTCCGTGTCCGATGGCCACGCGCGCGTCTGGCACATGCTTTTGGATGAGCAGTGCCAACTCGGGAAGGTTGGAAATCCTATCGTTAACAAAGAACACTTGCCCGTTGCGCGACAATTCAAAGTTGATGGCTTCGGCAATGATGTCACTATTAAAAGTATGAACTTCGGTGTTAATGGGGTATCGATTGGGCGGTGGCGTGCGGATAATGCTCATGTCTCGCGCACCCATCAGTGAGAATTGCAGCGTTCTTGGAATGGGTGTGGCACTCATGGTGAGAGTATCCACATTGGTCTTCAATTTGCGAAGCTTCTCCTTCACCGACACGCCAAACTTCTGCTCTTCATCGATGATAAGCAATCCGAAATCCTTCCACTTCACGCTCTTCCCGATTAGTTTGTGTGTGCCGATGATGATATCAATTTTCCCTTCGGCTAAATCTTGCAGAATGACTTTTGTTTGCTTGGCAGTTCGTGCACGCGAGAGGTATTCCACGCGAACGGGGAAGCCTTTCAGTCGCGACGAAAACGTTTGATAGTGCTGATAGGCCAGCACAGTGGTGGGCACCAATACTGCCACCTGTTTGGAGTCGGCCGCCGCCTTGAAAGCAGCGCGCACGGCCACTTCGGTTTTGCCGAACCCCACATCGCCACACACTAGGCGGTCCATCGGACGAGCACGCTCCATGTCGGCCTTCACATCGTTGGTGGCTTTCAGTTGGTCGGGCGTGTCTTCATAGAGAAACGAAGCCTCCAATTCGTGTTGCATGAAGGTGTCGGCGCTGAAGGCAAATCCCTTTTCACGCCGGCGCGCGGCATATAGCTTAATGAGGTCGCGCGCAATATCTTTGATGCGTGTCTTGGTGCGCTCCTTCAGTCTGTCCCATGCTCCGGTGCCCAACGTAGAGAGCCGCGGTGGCGTTTCGCAGTCGTGCCGCTTATATTTCGATATTTTATAAAGCGAGTGAATGCTCACATCCACCTTGTCGTTGTTGGCATAGATGATGCGGATCACCTCCTGATAGCTGTCGCCCACCGGCACACGCACCAAGCCCGCAAACTTGCCGATGCCGAGATCGGTGTGCACAATGAAGTCGCCCGGCTCCATCTCTTGCAGCTCTTTCATGGTGAGCGCCATCTTTCCGGTGCGTGCCGCGTCGGAACGCAAACTGTATTTATGGTAACGATCGAATATCTGATGGTCGGTAAACAAGCACAATTTCAGCGCGTTATTGGCGAAGCCTTCGTGCAGTGTATGGTCAACGGGCACGAACTGAATGCCTGAATTCAAATCCTCAAATATGTCTTTCAGGCGTTGCTGTTGCTTGTTGCTGTCGGCCAATATATATATATGGTATCCCCGTTGTTGATACTCTTGCAGGGCCGGCACCAGCAGTTCGAAGTTTTTGTGAAACAGTGGTTGAGGCGTGATGTCGCAATGAACGGTGGCGTCGGGCGCATCCTGGCATTTTGTACCAAACGTTACGTGGCGAAATTCCGACAGTCCGTCAGCCATTCGTCGGCCGGTGATGAGTTTCTGTTCGGCCGTCATTTCACGGATAATCTGCTGCTGTTCCATTTCCGTGGCGTCTTCCAATCGCTCCTTCAGCGCCTGCGATGAAAAGCCTTCGCGGTAGATGCGCTCGGCTGTGTCGGCCACAAACGTGAAATCTTTTGCGGCAATCACAGTCTCCCGTGGCAGCAGTTCGAGAAACGGAACAAGGTCGGACGACGTAGCGGCCAGCTCGGGCACAATCTCCGCCGTTGAGCGTTTCTCCCGCGAGAGTTGACTTTCCACTTCGAAGGTGCGGATGGAGTCGATCTCATTGCCGAAGAAATCCACGCGAAACGGGTATTCGTGGCTATAAGAATAGATGTCGAGAATGCTGCCGCGCAGGGCAAATTGTCCGGGCTCATACACATAGTCGGTTTCTTGAAATCCCAACTCGCGCAACTGTTCCTCCAGCGCCGTGATGCTGTGTTCGTCGCCCGTTTTCAGCAAGATGCTGTGTTCGTCGAGCTTTCGTTTCGACACCACGAGTTCGGCCACAGCCTCGGGATGGGTTACAATGTAGAGTGGGGCAGGTGCTCCGGCGCTCAGGCGGGCCATCACTTCCGTGCGCAAGATTTCGTTGGCAGCGTCGCGCTGACCGTATTTCACCTGCCGGCGATAGCTCGAGGGGAAGAACAACACCTGCTCGTTTCCCAGCATCTGTGTGAGATCTTGGCAAAAATAGCCGGCTTCGTCGGCGTCGGGGAGAATGAAAAGTATGGTTTGAGGCGTGCGACGCACCACAGAAGCGAAGAGCACCGCGGCGGCAGAGGCCGTGAGTCCCTCCACGAAAACATTCTTGAGCGATGCGTTTTCGAGTGTCTTGGCCAGTGCCGCGGCTTGCGGCGAACGGGCATAAAGATCGATGAGTTCTTCAATCTTCATGGCTTTCCGACGTGCAAAATTACGAATTTTTGCCGAATAAAGCCGAATGAAGGCCGAAAAGTTTGTGCCCAAGCATAATTTTGTTTACCTTTGCAAGCATATATTTTACATGGCATGAACATTAGCGACAGCATCATTCTCATCCCGACTTACAACGAGAAAGAGAACATTGAGAAGATCATCCGCGCCATTTTTGGCTTGGACAAATGTTTCCACATCCTTGTCATCGACGACGGCTCGCCCGACGGCACTGCCGCCATTGTGAAGCGATTGATGGGCGCCGAGTTTGCCGATCGCTTGTTCATCATGGAGCGTAGCGGCAAACAAGGACTCGGCACAGCCTACATTGCCGGATTCAAATGGGCGCTGGAGCACGACTACGAGTATATTTTCGAGATGGATGCCGACTTCAGCCACGACCCCAACGACCTACCGCGCCTCTATGCCGCCTGTCACGACGAAGGCAACGATATGTCTATAGGCTCGCGCTATGTGTCGGGCGTCAATGTGGTGAACTGGCCCATCGGACGCGTGCTGATGAGCTATTTCGCTTCACAATACGTGCGCCTCGTCACCGGTTTCAATGTCCACGACACCACCGCCGGCTTTGTGTGCTATCGCCGCCGCGTGTTGCAAACCATCGAACTCGACAAAATCCGATTCAAAGGCTACGCATTCCAGATAGAAATGAAGTTCACGGCCTACAAGATAGGCTTCAAAATCAAAGAGGTGCCCGTCGTGTTTGTCAATCGTCGTGAAGGCACATCCAAGATGTCGGGTGGCATCTTTAGCGAAGCCTTCTTCGGCGTGATGCGACTGCGCTGGGACGGATGGTTCCGCAAGTACCCCAAACTTTAAATCCGCCCCCAATACATATTGCTTTAATGTTCTCCACAACACAATGATTCTAACGCTGTTATATCGCATCTATCAACTGTTTGTTGCATTGCCACTCATCGTGCTGGCCACCATCATCACGGCCGTCATTGTGGGCGTGGGTATGACTTTCGGCGACCCACACTATTGGGGATTCTATCCAGGACAATGGTGGGGCGCATTCATCTGCCGCATCCTCCTGTTACCTGTTAAAGTGGAAGGGCGCCACCATCTTCGTGACGAGCAATCCTATGTCTTCGTGGCCAATCACCAAGGGGCCTTTGATATCTTTCTCATCTATGGCTTTTTGCATCGCAATTTTAAATGGATGATGAAGTGGCAGTTGGGCAAAATCCCCTTCGTGGGCTATGCTTGTCGCAAGAGTCACCAGATATTTGTGGATCGTCGCGGCGCCAGCAAGATCAAAGCCGGCTACGACCAGGCGCGTGCCATCCTGAAAGATGGCATCTCGCTGACCGTGTTCCCCGAAGGCGCCCGCACGTTCACCGGCCACATGGGCACCTTCCGCCGCGGCGCCTTTATGTTGGCCGACGAGCTGCAACTGCCCGTGGTGCCGCTCACCATCAATGGCAGCTTTGATGTGATGCCCCGCATGCGCGACTGGCATTTTGTGCGTCGCCATCCGCTTCTTCTCACCATTCACGAGCCCATAGTGCCGCAGGGGAAGGGAAGCGACAACATCCACCATACCATGGACGAGAGCTATCGCGTCATCATGTCGGCGCTGCCCAAAGAGTTGCAGGGCTTCAAGGAAAATCCCGATCAATAATTGCCCGCTTCAAGGCACGCATTCTCAACTTCTTGGAATACGATTCTTCGCCACCGGAAATACCATTCTTGGAGACCGAAAATATTATTCTTAAAAATGATGGTCTCTGAAATTATCTTCAAGAATTGATGCTTGTTTTATAATTTTAATGTATTCAATAAGATAGCAATTCTCGTTATATCAATCCTTATCCATTGACAGACGATTGCTTTTTAGGGCGATTAAGCGTCTTTCCGTTGCTGCTTTTCTTCTGCAATTGCATCAGCCTTCTTCTCGCGCGCCAATGCCCTTCGATTCGTTCGTCAATAGTTTTCGATTCACCATCCGGCGGATTCGGACACGTCATCCGCCGCTTTCGCGTTGCCAAACCATTGGTTTCGCATTCGCTATCCGCTGTTCTCGCATTTGCAATCCATTGGTTTGCGACAATTAAGTTATTAACTTAATTATATTACCTTAATAAGTTAATTATATTACTTTATTAACTTAATTTTCAAAGGGCGGCGGATGACGTGTCGAAGATTGGGGACGACGGTTGAAAAGCGCAAGGGTGGGGAAAGCGGAAAACAAGGGTTGAGGAATCGAAAAGCGGGGAATACTGAGGCAGAGAACATGGGCGGAGAAGTGGGAAACGAGCGACGGAGGAAGTGGAAAACGGGGGAGGAATGTCGGAAAGCAGGGAAGAGGAAAGCAAAGAGTGGAGGAGGAGAGAGTGAAAACGAAGTGCTGAGAGTGAGAAGAATGGGAGCTGAAAGGTGGAAAAACAAAGAAGAACTGACGGAGGAACAAGGGCCATTGGTGACGAAATGAGCGCATAGAGAGAGACCCCTTGGGGTGATTTCGAGTTTTTTTCAAAAGCCGTTGATGGCGAAATGAGCGCTTAGAGAGAGACGAAATGGTGGGAAAGTGTCGCTCGCTTGCGATTTTTTAAGCGGAAAATCGCAGGGGAAATGTAATAAGACGGCGGAAATTGCGTTATTATGTCGTATGAAAATGAGAATGATACTGTTCCACGTCCTGCTGATGTGCGCCATCGGTGTGAGCGCGCAGACTTTTACGTTGCAAGGACGGGTGACCGACGACAATATGAATCCCGTGGAACTGGCCACGGTGAGTGTGGTGTCGCAAGGACGCGTGGCAATGACCAACCTGAACGGCGAGTTTCAAATGACGCTGCTTTCGCAAGACTCTGTGGTGGTGAAATTCTCCATGGTGGGCTACAAAACCAAGACGCGCGTGCTGCGCCGTCCGCGGGGAAAGCAGACGTTGCAGATACAACTCTACGACGACAACCAGCTGGCGGAGGTGACCGTTACGGAGAAACAGCGACAGACATCGAGCACCGAACAGCTGGACATCAAGAACACAAAGCAGGCCGTTTCGACAACGGGCAACGCCGTGGAGGAGATGATACAAAGTCAAGCCGGCGTGAGCACCCACTCGGAACTCTCGTCGCAGTACAACGTGCGCGGCGGAACGTTTGACGAAAACTTCGTGTATATCAACAACGTGGAGATATATCGGCCGTTCCTCGTGCGCAGCGGTCAACAAGAAGGCTTGTCGATCATCAATCCCCACATGGTGGAAAAGGTGGGGTTCTCCACGGGTGGTTTTGAAGCCAAGTATGGAGACAAGATGTCGTCGGCCCTTGATATACAATACCGCAAACCCAAACGCTTGGAAGGCTCGGTGACACTCTCGATGCTGGGCGGCGATGCCTATCTGGGGCTGGCCGGCAAGAAATGGAGCTGGAGCAACGGCGTGCGCTACAAGACGAACAAGTATCTGCTGGGCACATTTCAGACAGAGGGCGAATACGATCCACGGTTTTTCGACTATCAGACCTATCTCACATTCGACCCCAACAAGCGCTGGAGCTTCTGGCTGATGGGCGACATCTCTATCAATCACTACAATTTTACGCCCGAGAGTCGCGAAACCACGTTTGGCACCTACGAAGACGTGAAATCCTTTAAGGTGTATTTCGATGGATGGGAAAAGGATGTCTTCCGCACCTATTTCGGTAGTGCCGGCATCACGCGCCACTTCTCCGACAAGACCCATCTGTCGTTTATCGCCTCCGCTTTCTACACCAACGAGCGCGAACAATACGACATTCAGGGGCAATATTGGCTCAATCAGACCGAGACATCCGAGAATCTCGGTGTGGGCTCCTACATGGAACACGCTCGCAACTACTTGAAGGCACGCGTGCAAAGCTATAAGGTGATGTTGCAGCACAAGACGAAACGCCACAACATGGAGGGCGGCATCACTTACAAAATGGAGCACGTGAAGGAACAACTCAAGGAATACGAGATGCGCGACTCGTCGGGTTACACCATTCCGCACACGGGCGAAGACCTGAATATGATTTATACGATGAGCGCACAAAACGAGCTCGACGCTCACCGGCTGGAGGTTTACGCACAAGACACCTATAAATGGAACACCGGTTCAGACGACGATGACGATCCAGAAGCCCGCCGCACTTATTTCACACTCAACTATGGCGTGCGCTTCAGTCATTGGAGCTACAACCACGAGAGCTTGTGCAGTCCGCGCTTGTCGCTGGCTGTGGTGCCTGCCTACAACAACGATGTGACGTGGCGCTTCGCTACGGGCCTCTATTATCAGGCGCCCTTCTTCAAGGAACTTCGCGACACCACCACCATCAACGGTGTGACTTATGCCACGCTCAACAACAAGGTGAAGAGTCAGCGCAGCATCCATTTCATCCTGGGCTACGACCATCGGTTTAAAATGATGAACCGCCCGTTCAAGTTCACCGCCGAGGCTTATTACAAATTGTTGGGCAACATTGTGCCTTACACGGTGAGCAACGTGAAGGTGGTGTATGACGCTTCGCAGCAAGTGTCGGGCCATGCTGCCGGCATCGACCTGAAACTCTATGGCGAGTTTGTGCCCGGCAACGACAGTTGGATCACATTGTCGTGGATGAACACTCGCATGAAGATAAACGGCAAGAGCATCCCTCTGCCCACCGATCAGCGATATAGCGTGAACGTGTACTTCACCGATTATTTCCCGGGCTCCACTCGATGGAAGATGTCGCTGCGCTTAGCCTTTGCCGATGGATTGCCCTTCGGCGCACCCCACCGCAGTCTCGACAAGATGCCCTACCGCATGCCCGCCTATAAGCGCGTGGATATCGGTATGCGCTACCGCCTGCTCAACAACGACGATCGCGCCAACAAGAAGAACCCCTTCCGCAATATCTGGCTGGGTATCGATGGGCTGAACATCTTTGGCATCAATAATGTGAACTCCTACTATTGGATTACCGATGTCACCAACCAACAGTATGCCGTGCCCAACTATCTCACCGGCCGACTCATCAACGGGCGCGTGACGTTCGAATTCTGATATATACATATATTATATATGCGTGTCTGGATCATCGCCTTCGCCTTGTTGCCCATCCTTGGCACCGCTTATGTCATGTGGAGGGTGGGGCAGTTGCTTCCCATGGGCACGCTCGCCAAGACCATCGTTTTGGTGATGATGGCCGTGGCCACTGCGCTTTTCTTTGTGGCTCTCGCGGCGCCCATCGACAAATTGCCCTTCGCATCGGCTGCCGTCATCTACGAAGTGGGCACTTCGTGGATCTTCATCCTGCTCTATCTCGTCATGACACTCTTGGTGGTAGATGTGACACGGGTGTTACATGTCGTCCCTAAAGAGTGGTTTACAAAGAGCGCAGTAGGCAGCGTCGCACTTTTGTTTTGGATGGTCGCCATCTTTGGATGGGCCAACCATCACTACCGGAACAAGGTGAGACAACCCTTGACACTGAAAACGGAAAAGAGTGAAATCGAGGAGTTGAAAATCGTGATGATGTCTGATCTGCACTTGGGTTATACCAACCGCAAGGCGGAGTTTAACAGATGGATAGACCTAGTGAATGCCGAGCATCCCGACCTCATACTGATCGGTGGTGACATCATCGACGGCAGCATTCGCGCCATCCGTCATCAACAGATGGCCGACGACTTCAAGCGATTGTGCGCACCCGTCTATGCCTGCCTAGGCAATCACGAATATTATGCCGGTGTAGCCGATGCCGAACAGTTCTATCGCGAGGCCGGCATTTGCCTGCTCAAGGATGAAGTGGCCGTGGTGAAGGGCATCCAAATCATTGGCAGGGACGACCGCACCAACCCTCGACGCAAGTCGTTGGAGGCGCTCATGAGCAAAGCCGACAAGGCCTTGTTCACCATTCTCTTGGACCATCAGCCCTACCATCTGGAGCAGGCCGAGGCGGCAGACATTGATTTTCAACTGAGCGGACACACCCATTATGGACAAGTTTGGCCCATCAACTGGATTGAAGACGCCATCTATGAAGACGCATTCGGGCCGTTGCAGAAGGGGCGCACACAATATTACGTGACCAGCGGTATCGGCATTTGGGGCGGCAAGTTTCGCATGGGCACCCGTTCCGAATATCTCGTGGTAACCGTCAAGCCGTGAAAGCCCCATCTTTTTCAAGAACGAAAAACTTCGATGTTGCACATCTCGCCGAGAATATTATCAGATAGAAGAATCAATAAACCGAAATCAAATTATTTTCAAACACCAGAAGTATTATGAAAAAGAAAGCGTTTATCATGGCGTGGCTTGCCATCGTAGCACTATCAGGCAGGGCACAAGCGCAGCCAACATCACGATTGTTGGGCACATGGTCGGGGAAGCTCAATGTCATGGGCACTTCGTTATCGCTGGTGCTTCACCTGGAACAAACCGATGGCGACGTGGTGGCAACGCTCGACAGCCCCGACCAAGGTGTGAAAGGCATCGGATGCTCGAAGGAGTTTCTGTCGGATGATTCGATTGCCGTGAAGGTCGGAATGATCAATGCCACCTATAGCGCACAACTGAAGGACGGCCAACTCGATGGCACATTCACGCAAAGCGGCATGTCGTTTCCGTTGATTTTGAAACCCGAAACTCCAAAACTTAACCGTCCCCAGATGCCGAAGCCGCCATTCCCCTACACTGAAGAAGATGTGTCGTTTCAAAACGAAGGATACACCTTCCACGGTACTTTGACTCTGCCGGAGAACTGCAATGCAAAGACTCCGGTGTTGGTGATGGTGACCGGTAGCGGTCAACAGAATCGCGATGAAGAAGTGATGAACCATCGCCCGTTTGCCGTTATCGCAGACGCACTCGCTCGACAAGGAGTGGGCACCATGCGTTTTGATGATCGCGGATGGGGAGACGACACGTTCCCTTATCTTGATTTTACCATTGAAGACCACAAGATGGATGCCGAGGCTGCCGTGTGCTTGATGCGCGAGCGTTTCCATCATGTGGGCGTGCTGGGCCACAGCGAGGGCGGCACCATCGCATTGATGCTAGCCAGCGAGGGCAAGGTGGATTGTTGCGTTTCGCTGGCAGGAATGGTCGTTTCGGGCAAAGAAACTTTGTTGGACCAGAACCGCATCATCCTACAAGCTTACGGCGTTCCGGCAGATACGGTGAACACCTATTGCAAAGCCCTTGACCAAGCCTTCAATGACATCATGGCAAACAAATCGAAAGACATTAACGACAAGAACGTGCCGCAGATGTTGAGAGACAATTACAAGGCTGCTGTCGGGCAGTTGTCCACTCGTTATATGCGTGGATTGTTGGAGACAGACATTCGCAAGTCGCTGCCCAACGTGAAGTGCCCCGTGCTGGCGCTCAACGGTAAGCGCGACACACAGATCAATGCCCATGCCAATTTGGATGCTCTCGACAAGGGTTTGACAAACAGCAGACACGAGGTGGTGGCCTATGATGAGCTGAATCACTTGTTTCAACATTGCAAGACAGGACACGTCAACGAATACCGCACCATTGAAGAAACCATCGCTCCCGAAGTGCTTGTCAAGATCGCAGAATGGATGAAATCTCTATATCCGAAGAAATAGATCGTGATGACAGAGAAACGATGTATGGAGAAGGGATACAAATATAGACATTTGAAAGTGCCCAATTTTTGTAAATAATGTTATATGGACGATGAAATATAAAATAAAAAGTGTACCTTTGTCGTTTAGTAAACATAGCGCTCACTCCGAGGTTTCTCGGGGTGGCGCTTAAAAGGACAAAGATACCGCTATGGAACAATATACGTTGAAGGCTCCCGAACTGTTGCACGCCACCGTGGTGTTGCCGGCATCGAAGAGCATCTCCAACCGGGCATTGATCGCATCGGCATTGGCCGGCGGAGGCGTGATGCCCGAAAACCTGAGCGATTGCGACGACACCGAGGTGATGGTGAAAGCACTTCGCGACATGCCCGACGAGATTGACGTGAAAGCAGCTGGCACGGCCATGCGCTTCATGACGGCCTATCTGACCACCACCGGCGGTCAACACGTGATAACCGGCACCGAGCGCATGACGCACAGACCCATAGGTGAACTAGTGAACGCTCTGCGGCGCATGGGCGCTCATGTGGACTATGTTGACGAGGAAGGCTTCCCGCCACTGCGCATCAATGGTGAAAGTCGCCCCGAGGGTGGACAGATAGAGATGGCCGGTTCGGTGAGCTCCCAATATGTATCAGCATTGTTGTTAATAGCTCCTGTGCTGGAACGAGGACTCGAACTGAGATTGACGGGCGACATTGTGTCGCGCCCCTATATTGACCTGACGTTGCACGTGATGCATGACTTTGGCGCGCGAGCAGAGTGGACCGACGTAGATACCATTGGCGTGCCGGCAGGCGGATATAAGCCTTGCGCCTATCGGATAGAAAACGACTGGAGCGCGGCTGGCTATTGGTACGAGATGATGGCCATTCACGATGGTGACGAAGATGAGATCCGCTTGCCCGGACTGTTGGACGGTTCGAGGCAGGGTGACTCGGCCGTGCGCTATCTGTTTTCCATGCTCGGCGTGAAAACCACGTTTGAACAAGACGAAGACGGCGCTTCTGTGGTGACGTTGCGCAAGGTGAAACGGTCGTTGACACGGCTCGACTATGATTTTGAGCATCAACCCGACCAGGCGCAAACCTTTGTCGTGACGTGTTGTTTGATGGATGTGCCCTTCCGTTTCACTGGTTTAGCCTCGTTGAAAATCAAAGAAACCGACCGAATCGAAGCGCTTAAGGCCGAAATGCTGAAGTTGGGCTACGTGGTGAACGATGTTGATGGCAAGGAATTGTCGTGGGATGGCACACGCCAATCCCCCACGGGAGAGCCTATCGACACCTACGAAGACCACCGCATGGCCATGGCCTTTGCGCCGGCTTGCTTGAGGTTTGCCGGTCTGCGCATAAACAATCCACAAGTGGTAACCAAGAGTTATCCCCACTTCTGGGACGACTTGCGGCGCGTGGACTTTCAAATAGAATCGCATAACGCATAATAAGAAATGACATTCATCCTCATCTGTATCGGTGCGCTCATCGCGCTTGGCATAGCGGCAGCGTTGCTGTCGCGCGGCGATGATACGCCCGTTATCGAGGGGAAAGATTGTGCATCGTGCTCTGCAGATGTGAAAAGAGACTGCAAAGTGAAATGTCTGCTCGACGAACAACGCCAACGCAAGGCCGAGCGCGCTGCAATGTCGGTAGTGGCGATCGTGATATTGACCGCCATCGCCGGTTGCTCCACAGAGAAAAACACGGCGAACACACGCCGTTGGCACGCCTTCACCACCCGCTACAATGTTTACTACAACGGCAACATGGCGTATATCGACGGGTCGTTGGAGAAAGAGCAGGGCAACCGCGACAACTTCACCGAAATGATACCCCTCTACACCGTGGGCAATAAAAATTCGCGTGAATTGGGCAAAGGTAATTTTGATAAAGCCATAGAAAAGGCGCAAAAGGCCATCAAGTTGCACAGCATCAAGCGGCGCCCCGTGTGGGATAAGAGTCGGCGTAAGACCGAGAAAGACATTGAATGGCTATCGCGTCGCGAATACAATCCTTTTTTGTGGAAGGCGTGGATGCTGATGGGGCGCTCGCAGTTCCATCAGGGTAGTTTCGATGAAGCCGCCTCTACCTTTTCGTATATGTCGCGTCTCTACCGCACCCAGCCAGCCATCTACGGTAAAGCTCGCGCTTGGTTGGCCAAGTGTTACATCGAACAAGACTGGCTTTACGATGCGGAAGACGTTATCAACAAGATGCGGCGCGACTCGATTGATTGGCGCGCGCGAAAGGAATGGGATTACACCATGACCGACTACTACATCCACACCAAGCGTTATGAAGAAGCCATCCCGTATCTAAAGAAGGTGATCAAGCATGAAATGCGGCGCAAGCAGAAGGCCCGTGAATGGTTTCTCTTGGGGCAACTCTATGCTGCGTTGGGGCAGCGCGAGGACGCATACAATGCTTATCGACACGTAGTGAGGATGAATCCACCCTACGAACTCGACTTTAATGCCCGCATTGCCATGACGGAGGTGATGGCCGGTGGTAATCCGGGAAAGATGATCTCCAAGTTGAAGCGCATGGCCCGCTCGGAAAAGAACAGCGAATATCTAGATCAGGTATATTACGCCATGGGCAATATCTATCTGTTGCAGCGCGACACCATGTCGGCCATCGGGGCCTACGAACAAGGCAACGAGAAAGGCACTCGCAGCGGCATCGAGAAAGGCGTGCTGCTGTTGAGGTTGGGCGATTTGTATTGGGACAAGGAGCGATTCAGTGATGCTCAGCGATGCTATGGTGCAGCCATAGGATTGCTCGACAAGGAACGCGACGACTATGAGCAATTGTCAGAACGCTCGAAAGTGCTCGACAAGTTGGTGCCTTATACCGAGGCCGTTCATCTGCAGGACTCCCTGCAAGTGCTGGCCAAGTTGCCCGAAGCTGAGCGCAACGCCGCCATTGACCGTGTGATAGAAGAACTGAAAAAGAAAGAAAAAGAAGAAAAGCGCCGCCAGCAAGAGGCCGATGCACAAGCACAATTAGCACAACAGAATGCGACGGGTAATCGTAGCGCTCAAAACACGCCAACTGCCACCATCGGAACAAAGCAAGACGCCACTTGGTATTTCTACAACCCAATGGCTGTGAGCCAGGGTAAGCAAACTTTTCAACAACAATGGGGAAAACGCGACAACGTGGACAACTGGCAACGCGTGAACAAGACGGTGGTGGCCGGCGAAGCTGAAGAGACTTGGACCGACGAACAGCGTGACTCCATTGCGCGAGCCATTGCTGCTGAAGACTCATTAAAGCAGATGGCCGACAGTGCCCAAAATGATCCTCACAAGCGAGAATACTATCTGAAAGATATTCCGTTCACAGTGGAACAAGTGGCCGCTTCCAATCTAATCATCATGGACGGCTTACATCACAGCGGTGTGATATTCAAAGACGAGCTCGACAACCTGAGATTAGGAGAGAAGCAACTGCGTCGCCTCACCGATCAATATCCGTCTTACGAACAAATGGATGAAGTTTACTATCACTTGTTCCTGCTCTACATGAGGCAAGGCAACCCACAGAAGGCAAACGTCTATCTTAACAAATTGAAGGCAGAGCACCCCAATAGTCAATGGACGGCAGTGCTCACCGATCCCTATTTCGAAGAAAATGCTCGTTTTGGCGCGCATCTCGAAGACTCACTTTACGCCGCCACATATAACGCATTCAAGGCTAACCGCTTCGGCGAAGTGCGGTCCAACGTGCGATTCTCAGAGAGTCGATTCCCCATGGGTGCCAATCGGGACAAGTTTATCTTTATTGGCGGACTATCCAAACTCAATGATGGCGACAGCAAAGGGTGTCTTAGTGACATGCAGACCGTAGTGGACAAATATCCCGAAAGCGATGTGAGTGCCATGGCCGGCATGATTATCAATGGCGTGAAGGCAGGCAGGCAATTGCGTGGCGGCCGCTTTGACATGGGCGATGTGTGGGACCGTCGTACTTATGTACTCAGTGATAGCGATTCCATTGCCACGCGCGTGTTTGAACCGGAACGCAACGTCAATTTCAATTTCCTCATCGTTTATCAAACCGATTCTGTGGATGAAAACGCCCTGCTCTTTGAGATGGCTCGCTTCAATTTCACCGGTTTCCCCGTGCGCAACTTCGATATTATGATCGAAGATGTGGAAGGACTTCATCGCATGCGCCTCAATGGTTTCCGCAGTTATGACGAAGTGTTGCAGTATGCCCGCGTGCTCTATCAACAAAAGAATATCACCCCGCTATTGAGTAAAGCGCGTATTGTTATTATTAGTGACAAAAATATGGAATTGCTCGGCACGCAATATAGTTACGAAGACTACGAAAAATTCTACGAGAAACACTTCGTGCCACTCAAGATTTCCACAGTCAAGCTGCTCACAGAGCCAGCCACTATCGAATATGAAGGCAAGGAAACGCCCGACGATACCGACATACCCGGCGCGACAAACGAGGGAACGCCGAACGAAGAGGGAGATGAACTCTATAACGGAGGCGTGCTTGACAACGAGACATTGCTCGACCTTGGAATCGATCCGAACGAACAACCCGATGCGCAAGGCATTGACGTTCCGGCTGAAGCTCCTCAATCCGAAAAGACTGATGATGGTGGTCTTGATGTGCCTGCCGATGGTCTTGATGTACCGGCGGCTGATGATGGCAGCATCGATATACCGGCGGCAGAACCTGCCATCATTAAAACTCTGTCAATAGAAACGCCAACAACCATCGAAACACCGGTAACGACCATACCGCAAACGCCTGTAACACCGGAAGCAGATGAGACAACAGTGGTGACATCTGCCGAGAGTCAGGTTGAAGAGCCTCAACTTCCGGACAACGAATATGTCGTAGAACCGGAGACAGAGATATTGCCCGACAATGAATACTCCATTGAACCGGAATACGATAGTAACGCAACGGAAGACAACAATTTCGTGATACCGGAAAACGATGTCGTTGTGCCTGCAGAACCTGCGCAACAACCGGTTAGAACAGAAACAAAGCCTACGCAAACACAGACTACGGCCCAACCAACACAAACACAGCAGGTGAAGAAAACAGAACCGAAGCCTAAGAGCCAAGAGGATGTGATAGAAGTGGAAATACCTCAACAGCCAGAAATCGAAGATACCGGCATCGACTTCTCCGATGATTTTGGCGCTCCCGCCAATAACAACACGCAAAAGACGACCAAGAAGCCAACCATAGATCTCGAGGATGAGTATTACGATTTGGATGGTTTCTATTGATCATTAACAATAATAATGCTATAACATGCAAACAAACGGATTGCTGCTTTGGGCAGATGATGAGATTGAATTGCTGAAGGCCCACATCATGTTTCTCGAAAAGAAGGGATATGAAGTGGTGACCGTCAACAATGGCAACGATGCCATCGAGGAATGTCGGCAACGCACGTTCGATCTCATCTTGCTCGATGAGATGATGCCAGGCTTGAGCGGCCTCGAAACGCTTCGATATATCAAGGAAATACAACCGGCAACGCCCGTGGTGATGTGCACCAAGAGTGAGGAAGAAAACATCATGGACCAGGCCATCGGTTCAAAGATAGCAGACTATCTCATCAAGCCTGTCAATCCGAACCAGATATTGCTGACACTAAAGAAAAACATTCATCGGCGCGAGATCGTGACCGAGGTTACACAGAGCGGTTATCAACAAAACTTTCAGCAGATAGCGTTGCAGATCTCAGATTGCCGGACGCTTCAAGATTGGATAGATGTCTATAAGAAATTGGTGGGATGGGAGCTGCAATTGAGCGACACCGACAGCACAATGACCGAGATGCTTCAAATGCAAAAGGAAGATGCCGACAATGGTTTTGCGAAGTTTGTGAAGAACAACTACCTCGATTGGATTGATGCCCGCGACCCACGCCATCCCGATTATGGAAAGGCTGATCAGCCGGTTATGTCACCCGATATTTTCAAGAAAAGCGTCTTTCCGCTGCTCAACGATGGCCACAAGGTCTTTCTTATTGTCATCGACAACTTTCGCTATGACCAATGGCGCACGCTGGCGCAAGAAATCGGCGACCAGTTTGATATCGATGAGCAACTCTATCTTTCCATTCTTCCAACCACAACACAGTATGCTCGAAACGCCATTTTCAGCGGATTGATGCCCAACAAAATTGCGGAGATGTTTCCGGAACTCTGGGTGGACGAGGACGAAGAAGAAGGAAAAAATCTCAACGAAGCACCGCTTATTCAAACGCAAATTGAGCGCTATCGCAGGAAAGATAGATTCTCATATCACAAGATAAACGACTCGCAAGACGCCGACCGACTGATGCAACAATTCAAGAATCTTTCACAAAACGACTTGAATGTGGTGGTCATCAACTTCATCGACATGCTTTCACACACACGAACAGAATCGAAAATGGTGAGAGAATTGGCCAACAACGAGAGTGCCTATCGAAGCATCACCCTCTCGTGGTTTCGTCATTCTGTGCTGTCTGAGCTTTTCCGCCAATTGGCGCAAAGCGAATACACCACCATAATAACCACCGACCATGGTTCGATTCGCGCCAATCGTCCGGTGAAAATCATCGGCGACCGCAATACCAACACTAATCTTCGCTACAAGTTAGGCAAGAATCTTAACTATAATCCCAAAGAAGTATATACCATCAAGAACCCCTACAAAGCGCAGTTGCCGGCTCCCAATGTGTCGTCGGCATACGTCTTTGCCACAGGAGATTCATTCTTTGCCTACCCCAACAACTACAACTATTACGTGAACTACTACAAGGACACTTTCCAACATGGCGGCATTTCCATGGAAGAAATGCTCATCCCGCTCATCACAATGAAAGGTCGAAAGAAGTAGTTCTTCGCTGAAGTATCATCACCACCACAACATTAGAACCCTCTATGAGAACGTCAAAAACAATGATCATCAGCGTCCCCAACATTGATAGCCTCGATGATGCCGCACGGAGATTCGCCGATTCGTTTCTGGACGACATGGCCGACGACAAAAGAGAATCATGCATCGTGGCCCTCTTTGGAAAAATGGGGGCGGGCAAGACCACTTTTATCAAGGCGCTTTGTCGCGTGCTGGGCTCAGAGGATATGGTGACATCGCCATCGTTTTCCATTGTCAACGAGTATGCCGATGGCAACGGTCGCCCCATATATCACTTCGATTTCTATCGTATCAAGAACATGGAGGAGGTTTATGACATGGGATACGAAGACTACTTTTACAGCGGAAATCTGTGTCTTGTGGAATGGCCGCAACTTGTAGAAGATCTGCTTCCCGACGACACAATCCGTCTCAAGATAGAGGTGCTCGATGACGAGACCAGGCAAATGCTCATTAAAAACTTCTAATAACCAAAACCATAACACGCTATGAACAACAACAAGACTTACGGACATTATGATGACCAACACCGCGAGTATGTCATCACAGACCCGAAGACGCCTTGGCCCTGGATTAACTATCTGGGCAACGAAGACTTCTTTTCGCTCATTTCTAACACGGCCGGCGGCTACTCCTTCTTCAAGGATGCCAAATTCCGCCGCATCACGCGCTATCGCTACAACAACGTTCCGATGGACAACGGCGGTCGTTATTTCTATATCAAAGACGACAATGAGGTGTGGAATCCGGGGTGGAAGCCTTGCAAAACACCGCTCGATCACTACGAATGCCGCCACGGCATGAACTACACGCGCATCACTGGCGAACGCAATGGTGTGGAGGCTTCCGTGCTGTTCTTCGTTCCGCTCAAGCAGCAATGCGAAGTGCAACGACTCACGTTGACCAACCATTCCAACGAAAAACGATCGCTGAAGGTGTTCTCCTTCATAGAATGGTGCTTGTGGAACGCCGCCACCGATATGGAAAACTTCCAACGCAATTTTTCCACGGGCGAAGTGGAGATTGATGGTTCTGTTATCTACCACAAGACCGAATACAAGGAACGCCGCAACCACTACGCATATTACAGTGTGAATGTGCCCGTGCAAGGTTTCGACACCGACCGCGAAAGCTTCATCGGTCTCTATAATGAGTTCGCCAATCCCGATGCTGTGATGGAAGGCCGTCCGCGCAACAGCGTGGCCCATGGCTGGAGTCCTATTGCCTCCCACTACATTGAAGTAGAGCTCGCTCCTGGAGAACAAAAGGATTTTATCTTTATTCTTGGTTACGTGGAGCAGCCGCAAGAAGAGAAATATGCCGAGAAAACGCCTGGCCTTATCACGTCGCTCGGCGACCTCGACCGCACGATTATCAACAAGAAACGCGCACAACAAACCATCCTGGCCTTTAGCACCGTGGAGCAAGTGGAGCAGGCTTTTGCCGAATTGAGCGCATTCTGGGACAATCTGCTCAGCCGCTACACCGTTCACACCGGCAACGAAGCACTCGACCGCATGGTGAACATCTGGAATCAATACCAGTGCATGATCACGTTCAACTTCTCTCGATCGGCTTCGTTCTTCGAGAGTGGAGTGGGGCGTGGCATGGGCTTCCGCGATTCCAATCAAGATCTTGTGGGCTTTGTGCACCAGATTCCCGAACGTGCCCGTGAGCGCATCATCGACATTGCCTCCACGCAATTTCCAGATGGCGGCTGCTATCACCAATATCAGCCATTAACCAAGCGCGGCAACAACGACATCGGTGGCGGATTCAACGACGATCCCATGTGGCTCATCTTCGGCACGGCGGCCTATCTGAAAGAGACGGGCGACTTCTCTATTCTCGAAGAACAAGTGCCTTGGGACAATGAGCCAGGCAGCGAAGTGAGCCTCTTTGAGCATCTCCGCATATCGTTCAACCATGTGGTGGACAATCTCGGTCCTCACAAATTGCCGCTCATTGGGCGGGCCGACTGGAATGATTGCCTCAACTTGAACTGCTTCTCGTGGGATCCCAATGAAAGTTTCCAAACCACCGAAAACAAGACTGAGGGTTCGAAAGCCGAGAGCTTGATGATTGCCGGTCTGTTCGTGGTGTGCGGCCGTGACTACGCCGAACTATGCCGTCATTTGGGCAAAACCGATGAAGCCGCGCGAGCCGAGAAAGAAATCGCCAACATGATCGAAGCCGTGAAGCAGTGTGGATGGGATGGCGAATGGTATCTGCGCGCCTACGATTTCTATGGCAACAAGATCGGATCTCACGAGAACGAGGAGGGAAAAATCTTCATTGAGAGTCAGGGTTGGTGTGCTATGGCCGGCATCGGCAAGGAAGAAGGCATGCCCGACAAGGCGATCGATGCATGCAAACAGTTGCTTGATTCGCCCTTCGGCATGGTACTCAACAATCCCGCTTTCACAACTTATCATGTGGAAATGGGAGAAATCTCAAGCTATCCTGCCGGTTATAAAGAGAATGCAGGCATCTTCTGTCACAACAATCCGTGGGTGATTATTGCCATGACCGTGGCTCGTCGCGGCAACGATGCTTGGGAACTCTATCGCAAGATAGCGCCGGCATTTGTCACCGACCAGACGCTTCACAAGGTGGAGCCCTATGTGAATTGTCAGATGGTGGCGGGCAAGGATGCTGCACGCCCCGGCGAAGGCAAGAACTCGTGGCTCACCGGCACCGCTGCATGGATGTGGCTCACCGTCAGCCAGCACATTCTTGGCATCCGTCCGGCCTACGATGGCTTGCTCATCGACCCGTGCCTGCCACAGTCGGCCCGCGAATACACTGTAACCCGTCAATTCCGCGGCGCCACTTATCACATCACGGTGAAGAATCTCTCCGGCGCACAGAGCGGAGTGAAGCGCGTTGTGCTCGACGGCCAACCCATAGAAGGTTGCCTGCTCACCTGCACCGAGGGCACGCACAATGTGGAAGTGGAGCTTTAAACTCTCGCAGGCTTTCAATTCCCAACCACGTTTACCGTGATCATAAGACATCGGCCGCAAGATCATTGTTCATTGTCTTGCGGCCGATGTTGCGTAATCATCAGTGGGTGTGTCGTCGCTGGTGGTTAGCACTTGTTGAGATATGCGGTGCATTGTTCGGCACATCGCTCACCATCCACGCCGGCCGAAACGATGCCGCCGGCATATCCGGCACCTTCGCCGCAGGGGAACAGTCCCTGCAAGCGCACGTGTTGCAAGGTGTCGCGGTCGCGCAGAATACGAACGGGCGACGAAGTGCGCGTTTCCACGGCTATTAGACAGGCCTCGTTGGTGAGGAAACCATGACTTTGCCGACCAAAGGTTTTGAATCCCTCTTGCAGTCGTTTACTGATAAATGGTGGCAGCCAAAAGTGGAGTGGGGAGGAGATGAGCCCTGGCGCATAGCTGCTTCGTGGCAAGTCATAGCTCACGCGGCCGTTCACAAAGTCGGCCATTCGCTGTGCAGGCGCCGTTTGTTTCATGTTGCCTTGCTGCCAGCATGTTTGTTCTAGTTGCTCCTGATAGTTCATCATACGCAGCGGATGGTCGCCCTCCACGTCTTCGGGGTGCATCTCCACCACCATGCCGCTGTTGCTCCAAGCTGTTCCGCGATTGGCCGGCGACATGCCGTTCACCACGATTTGCCTGTGGCCCGTGGCTGCCGGAATCACGAATCCGCCGGGGCACATGCAGAAAGAATACACACCGCGACCGTCCACCTGAGTAACAAACGAATAGGTCGCCGTGGGCAGATAGCGCCCGCGGCCCTCCTTATTGTGGTATTGTATGCGGTCGATGAGCTCCGAAGGGTGTTCCAACCGCACACCGATGGCCAGTCCTTTGGCCTCGATTTCGATGTGTTCGCCGTATAGATAGCGATACACATCGCGCGCAGAATGGCCAGTGGCGAGGATAACAGGGCCGCGAAACATCTGCTTTTCGCCACTGTCCAACCGGCGTGCCACCACTCCTATTACACTATCGCCATGCAATTCCAACTGCTCCATGCGCGTGCGAAAATGCACCTCACCGCCACAACGGATAATGGTTTTTCGCATGTTTTCGATGACTCTGGGCAGTTTGTCGGTACCAATATGCGGATGGGCATCTGCCAAAATATCGGTGGAAGCCCCGTGCTGACAAAACACGTGGAGTATCTTTTCTGTGTCGCCGCGCTTCTTCGAACGGGTGTAGAGTTTGCCGTCAGAATAAGCGCCGGCCCCTCCTTCGCCAAAACAATAGTTGCTTTCTTCGTCCACTTGCTGCGTCTTCGTGATGAGCGCCAAGTCTCGTTTGCGCTCGTGTACATCCTTGCCACGCTCCAGCACGATGGGGCGCACGCCCAGCTCGATGAGCTTCAAGGCTGCGAACAACCCGCCCGGACCGGCCCCAACAACAATAGCCGTCTGCCCATTGCTCACGTCGGGATAAATGGTGTGCGGGAACTCATCGTCGGCCGGTGCCTCATTGATATAAGCGCGCACCTTCAGATTCACATAGATGGTGCGTTGGCGTGCGTCGATGCTATGGCGCAACACGCGCACATGGTTCAGCGTGCGCACATCGATGCCCTCGCTGCGCGCCAAGACGCCTTTAATGGCTTCATCCGTTGCCGCCTGTTGGGGCAACACGCGAAGTTGAATCTCTTTGATCACGTTGTCTCTTTTTCTTGTGTTTTCTTTTGGGGCGAAGCCTTCTTGCGTGGCCTCTTTTGAGGAGTCTTCTCCAGTAGAATAGAAGTCTCTACCTCGGTTTGCTTTTGGCGTTCTTGTCCCTTTAACCGTTCTTTTTCTCTCTCCTCACGTCTCTCTTTCAGCGCCTTTCGCGCCTTTTGTATAGCTTTGATCTTGTTTCGTTTTCCCCATGTCCATTTACATTCATCGTAAATTAGACACAGCAGAGGGATAACGATGCAGGCAATGACGACGAAAAGGGTGATCTCCCATCCGTTAAAAATGAGACACAAAATAAGGGCAAAGAAAAGCCAATACATGAATGATATTTTTATATTTCCTTGTCAGCACAAAATCTAACCAACAATCATAGATGCTTTTTGAAGAATTCCATCACGCGTTGCTGAGCGTCTGGCGGGCATCCGTGCGGCATATCCCACATCTCGGTGACCAGCCGCGAGCCTGCGTGTTGGCTGTCCCACACCTTGTGCATCTCGGCGAAAGCCTTTTCTGCGCCAGGCACGGGGAACAGTTTGTCTTGGCTGCCGTTGATAAACAGCATGGGCTTCGGACAAGCCAGCGAGGCAATGTGCGGATAATCCATGTATTGGCGAAGACCGGGGATACAGTTAGCGAAACCGCCATTTTCCGAGCGGCCGTACTTCAAAGTCAGTTGCACGTCGCTCGTCACCATCCAACAAACCGCCGCGCCCACCTTCACACGGTCGCTCAACGCCGAGAGCATCCAAGCGCGATATGCCCCCATCGAACAGCCGGCACAGCCTATGCGGTCGGCATCCACCTCGGGCATCGAGGCCAATAGCTCGGTGGTGGCAATGTCATCGTAGGTCATAAAGGCCGAAAGACAGCGGCCGTACATCTGCATATTGCCGGCAATCATGTCGTATTTGTTGCGATCCACGCCTTCGGCTCTGCCACGCTCACCCCACATGGGCGCATCGGCCGAGAACACAATGTAGCCATTTTGGGCCAGGAATTCGCCCCAATATTGACCGCCATACACGGCATCTTGCCATGCATCGGCATCTTTGATGATGGCGCTGTCCTCATCGAACGGACGAATCATCTTCTCTTTCCCGATGAACAGATGCGCTCCGTGATCGTGCAAAAGATTGATGGCCGGATGCTTCTTCCGTCCGTCTTGCGGTATCAGCATGTAGGCACGCGCTTTGTAATAGCGACTCAACTGAAATTCCAGCTTTCGCGCCACATAGCCATCGCGCTGCTCTTCGCCCAGCACGGTGAGATTCCATGCATCAGCCTTTGGCGGTGGCGTCATCATGCACTCCAGCACTTTCTTTCGTGCCGCTTGTTTCCATGCGTCAAAATCCGTGATGTTGCTCTTACCCCATGCCAACGGGTAGTGCATGTCGGCAATGAGTGAGTCGCAATACACCGGCATATTCTTTTTAAACTCATACAGTCCACGCTTTTGTGCTGCGGCAGCCATTGGCAACAATGCCACGGCCATCGTGAAAAGAAATTTGTGTATATTCATCTGTTGGTTATTGATGGTTCACGTTTGCAAAGTTACACTTTTTTTCTCATATCAAGAATCATGGTTAAACAGAACAATGGTTGGTGTGTCTTCCGGCGCCTCAATTTATAAAACAAAAATTGGTCAATTTGTACACTCGCTACTGCTTCAAAACTCGCGCGAAATTCACCAACTCTTCTTTCGGCCCGAAAAATGGCCTTATTTTTCAACTTTCTGCAAATGGCTAACTATTAGGTGATTAAACAAAGGCTATTGGACGGCGTTTTCGTGGGTATTGACGGGCGATTTTCATTTCAATGGTTTTCGACGCGCTATCCATTGGAATTGGACTCGTCCGTCAATGGATAGCGACTCGAAAACCATTGGATAGCGCATCGAAAACTAAGGGATAGGCGATCGAAAACCAATGGATGAGAAATCGAAGGTTTTTGGACGTGAAATTTTGGGATGACGGAATAACGGAATAATTGTCCCGTTTTTCGATTTTAACACTTAGATTGGAGATTTTTCCCGACAATAATTTTGGCCTCAAATTGGTCAATTTGTACTATTTTGAAACAATAGATTGAGCAAAAACAAACCACATTTTGGCTTTCTGCGGGCAAGAATCATTCATCGTCTGCCTGCCACCTATATAATAATGGAGTGGGGGATAAGCATACAGTAGGCGTTAACGTTGGCGACAAACTTTTTTGTTAAATCTTTTAAACAAAAGTAACAACGTAATCGGAAACCCTTTATCTTTGACGCCGAAAATATAGAGAAAGCAAGCTTATATTGTTTAACATTATTCATTTAAAAACGAACGTATCATGAAAAAGATTCTGTTTTTGGCAGTGGCCGCTCTGGCCATCACTTTCGCAAGTTGTGGAAACAAGGCTCAGCAGGCAGCTACCGATGCTGACACCGCCGTGGTGGAAGCTGTGGACCTCACTGAGGCTCTGAAGACCGCTCTCGAGAGCAAGGATGCCGCCAGCATTCAGGCTGCTATCGAAGCCGCTCAGGCTAAGCTCGCCGAGCTCCAGGCCGCTGGCAACCTCGACGCCGCTAAGGAAGCTCTGAAGAGTGTGCAGACTTGGCTCACCGACAACGCCGAGGCTGTGAAGAGCGTGGTGGGCGACAACGCCACCATCAATGGCCTGCTCGAGAAAGTGCAGTCGATTCCCGCTGACGCTATCGACGCCTCCACCGACTTCGGCGTGAGCGCTAAAGAAGCTGCCGCCAACGCTGCTACCGACGCTGTGAACTCCGCTAAGGACGCCGCCAATGCCGCCGGCGAGGCTGTGACCAACGCTGCCGACGCTGCTACCGAAGCTGTGAGCAACGCCGCTGAGAACGCAAAGGAGACTGCTAAGGAGAAGGCTGGTGCCGCTATCGACAACGCCGCCGACAACGCTAAGAAGAAGCTCGGTCTCTAATAGCAACGCGTCGTAACAACGACAACAGTTAGCATCAAGGAGCGCATTCCCGAAAGGGTGTGCGCTCCTTTCTTTTGCGAGAAAACTGCGGTGGGCTTTCTCCATTGTGCTACTCGTTTGCACCGCCCTTGCTAGTGATTTAATTAGGCTATACACGGATATAAAAAAGTGAAAAACACGTTTTTCTCTTTTTTATTTCACTCGTTTGCACTACCTTTGTCCCAAGTAATCGAAAATCATGTTACATGAAATGCTTTTACACCATCATATTATGGAGCGCGTGTCTTATGGCTTTACCGGTTGATGCACAGCGCTGGGATGCGCTGTGGAAACAAGTGGACGAAGCCCGAAAGGCCGATTTGCCCCGAACAGAAATAGAGGCTTTGCAACAAATAGAGCGGCGGGCGCAGGCGCAAAAAGCCTACGGACAACTGCTGAAAGCGCGCACGCAGCGTGCCGGATTGGAGATTTCGCTTTCGCCCGACTCTATAGAACCCATCACCGATCAACTGAGACAAGAAACCGAGGCTGCCGAACAGACCGGCGATGGTGCGTTGGCGGCGGTGATGAATACGGTGATGGGCACGCTCTATGCCGACAGAACGGATATGCTCGATGATGTGAATCGCGATAGTGCGACATGGTTTTTCCGTCGCGCATTGAGCGACATGCCGCTGTTGGCCCGCACAAAGGCTTTAGGATTCAAGCCGATGGTGGAAACGGGACGCAACAGCGACTGGTTTGACAACGACTTGTTGTCGGTCATCGGGTTGCAGGCCGCCGAAGAAGATTACGAGGAGGCACTGCCCGCATTGCACCAATTCTACGACAGCACGGGCAATCGTCGTGCGGCGCTTTATCTGGCTTGTCGCATGGGACAAGACGCAGATTCGCTCATCGCCCGCTACGGCGACATGCAGGAGTGTGGGCTGGCGGCCGAACGAAAATGGGACACCATGTACAGCAAGACCGTAGCCGAACGGGTGGCCTTTGCCCGAGAAGCCATCAGTCGCTGGCCGCGCTACCATAATGTGAATGTGTTTAAAAACCACATTGCCCGACTAACACAACCTACATTTTCGGCAGAAGTGTCGCAAGCGGTGGTGACACCACATCAGGAAAGCAGGGTGAGGCTTCATGACCTGCGCCACATCAGTAGTCTGCGTATGCGGGTGATCGACAAGCAGACAAAGGCCGTGGTGATGGACGAAACGCATTCCTACAGCGGATATGCCCCCTACGACGTTCACGAAGACTCTATGCTTATCAAGCCGCTCCCGTTGGGGAAATATTGGATTGAAATGTCCACCGACAATGCGGTCATGAAGAAAGACACCACCGACTATTATGTGACCAATCTATCTATGATAGCGCTGGGGCTTCCGGACAACAGACGGCGCATCTTTGTGCTCGATGCAACCACGGGAAAACCGGTGGCTGGTGCCAAGATAGAGCTTTCGCGCGACCACCCCAAAACGGCTGCAACGAAGGTGCTGACCACAGATGAACAAGGAATGTATGAGGGGCGCATCGAAAACGGCTACCACTATCGGCGTGCTTATACGGCCGACGACACCGCGATGCCCAAGGCTTCTGGAGGTTGGTGGGGGCGCTATCACTTCTCCACGACAAATGGCACCCGACATCATTTGAACATCTACACCGACCGCGCCATCTATCGACCAGGGCAAACATTGAGGGCCTCCGTATTGGTTTTCGACAACACAAACGGCAAAATCGTGAGTCCTGTGGCGGGACGGGAGGTGACACTGCGCCTCTGCGACGCCAACGGCAAAACGGTAAGTCAGCAGGCGCTGATCACCGATGTCTATGGCACGGCTTCGGCCGAATTTGTCTTGCCTGAAGGCCGGCTGACGGGAAGGTTTTCTTTGCGGTCGGACGAGATTCGCACCACCCGCTTTTTTAGAGTGGAAGAATACAAACGCCCCACTTTTGAGGTGACGTTCGAAAAAGTGAAAACGGCCTATGCAGCTGGCGACACCATTGTAGTGAAAGGCATGGCCAAGAGCTTTGCCGGCGTTGCGGTGCAGGGCGCGAAAGTGAGCTACACCGTGAAGCGCAACGAACGATACTGCTGGTGGGGGCGAAACGCCATGGGCGACGAATTGGCGCAGGGCGAAACCACGACCGACCAAGACGGACATTTCGAAGTGAGCGTGCCCTTGACAACAGACGACGACAATGACGATGAACTCCCAACGTGGTGTCGCACACGTTTCTATCGGTTTGTCGTGGATGCCGACGTGACCGACCAAGGCGGCGAAACGCGCCATGGCACCACCACACTTCCTCTGGGCACGCATCCCACAGCTCTATATGTTGACCTGCCCGACAAACAGCTGAAAGATAGCATGAGAACGCTGATCTTCTATCGCGAGAATGCCGCCGGTGAGCGCATCGATGGAACGGTGAGCTATGTCATCGACGATGGAACAAAGCACACAGCGAAGGCCAACGAGACCATTTCACTGAGCTGCGCCGGCATATCCCTTACATCGGGGCGCCATACGCTGGAGGCCACGTGCGGAGAAGACACGTTGAAGCAAGAGTTTGTTCTTTTTTCTTTAGACGACGAGTGTCCGCCTGTGGAAACCCACGACTGGTTTTATCAGAGTGCCGGCGAGTTTGGCGACCGTCCCGTGAGCGTGATTGTGGGAACGAGCGATGCCGATGTAAGGGTGTATTATTCCTTGTTTTCGGGCAACAAAGAGTTGGATCACGGCACGTTCGACCTATCCAACAGCAACCGTCGCTTGGACTTTGATTATAAAGAATCATACGGCGATGGCGTGCGGTTGGTGATGGCATGGGTGAAAGACGGCCACACTTACACCCACACGGCCGATATCAAGAAACCGTTGCCCAACAAACGACTTATCACAAAATGGACCACCTTCCGCGACAGACTGACACCCGGACAAGAAGAGACCTGGACGCTGCGCATCACTCGTCCTGATGGTACGGCCGCAAGAGCACAACTGATGGCTGTGCTTTTCGACAAAAGTCTCGACGAAATAGAGCATCATGAATGGAATCTGCAGCTAGGCTTGACACGCCATTTGCCCAACGTGGAATGGGATAGGCTACGATTTTGGAGTGCCGGACTAAACGGCAACGCGCCTTGGAAGAGTCTGAAACTGACAGAACTTTCGTTCAGCCGTTTTTGCGATGCCATACATGTGGCACGATACAGCCACAGAATCTTTGTGCGCGGCATGGGTCGGCCGATGCTGGGGGCAGCGAAAACCATGAATATGGCCGTGATGAATGCGACCGTGAGCGACGAAGCAGAATTGTCCGAATCCATGGCGATGAGCTCTGCAGCGGCAGTAGCGCCCGAAACCGCCATGATGAAAAGAACGAATGCCGATGGAAATGACGTCGAAGAAGCAACGGAAGCAAACGCCTCGTCTTCTCAACTGCGCGAAAATCTCCAAGAAACGGCCTTTTTCTATCCAGCATTGGAGACCGACGGTAAGGGCGATGTTGCCCTGAAATTCCGTCTACCTGAGAGTGTCACCACGTGGCGTTTCATTGGACTGACTCACGACAAAGAAATGGATTATGGCCTCACAGAGGCCGAAGCCGTGGCGCAGAAAGACGTGATGGTGATGCCCAACATGCCGCGATTTGTGCGCGAAGGCGATATCGCCACCATCACCGCACGCATCGTGAGTATGGCAGATCGCCACATCAGCGGCACGGCGCGTCTCCAAATTTTGGACCCCGAAACTGAACAGATGCTCATCGAGCAACGCATGCCTTTCAGCGTGACCGGCAAAAACACGACGTCGGTGAGTTTCAAGGTGAACACCGATGATGTGATGTTAAAGGCAAACTGTATGCAAAATCTATTCGTCTGCCGCATCTATGCCGAGGGCGGAGGTTTTAGCGACGGCGAGCAACACTATCTGCCGGTACTGCCCAACAAAGAGATGGTGACCAACACCCTTCCGTTTACCCAACATGGCGCCGGAACACTGACCATACCCATGGAACGATTGTTTGGCAACGCCGTATCGACAGACAATGCCGTGGTGACAGCCGAATACACGGACAATCCCGCATGGCTGATGATGCAAGCCTTGCCCTACGTGGATAAAGCTCACGAGGATAACGCCATCTCGCTGGCGGCTTCCTATTATGCCAACTCTCTCGGCAAACACATCCTTTCGCAAAACCCGAAGATGAAGAGCACCTTTGAGTTGTGGAAGAAAGAGCAAGGCAATGAAACTTCGCTGATGAGTGCGCTGGATAAGAATCAGGAACTGAAGTCACTGGTCATTGATGAGACGCCATGGGTGAACGATGCCAAGCACGAAAGCGACGGCAAGCTGGCGCTGGCCAACTTCTTCGATGATAACGCGCTAGCTTATCAGTTGGACCGCTCTTTGAAAGGACTGCGGCGCTTGCAAAATGCAGACGGGTCGTTCCCATGGTGGAAAGGCATGAACGGATCGGCAGTGATGACGGCCGAAGTGATGGAATTTCTGACGCGTCTGAATCTTCTGACGGAGAAAGAAGACAACAATACGCGCGAAATGCTCAATAAAGCCCACCGCTTTTTGAGCAGTGTGGTGGTGAAAGAAGTGAAAGAGTTGATGCAACGCGAGAAGGAAGGCAAGCCCGTTTATATCAACGATTGGCACGCCCTGCAATGGGTGTATCTCTGTGCTTTGGAAAATCGCACACTGAACAAAGACGAACAGATGACCAAAACCTATCTAATGAATCATTTGGAAAAACAGAAGCTCTCGCAGAGTCTTTATGCTAAAGCCATGATGGCCGTGGTGCTGACCAAGGACGGACAAACGGCCAAATCGAGTGAATACATTCAGAGCTTGTTGGAATACACCGTTTACAAAGATGAAATGGGCCGCTATTACGACACGCCACGCGCTGGATATAGCTGGTGCGACTATCGCATTCCCACGCAAACGGCTGTTATTGAAGCCCTGCAATTGTCGAAGACCATGCCAAACGGATATGAGGAGGCCGTGGAAGAAATGCAACGCTGGCTGCTGCAAGAGAAACGCACGCAAGCCTGGGATACGCCCATCAACAGCGTGAATGCCGTTTATGCTTTCTTGAACGGGCGCACCACCATTCTCAATCCACAGACACCTACTGTGCTGAAAATGGATGACAAAACACTCGACACCTCGAAGGCCACAGCCGGATTGGGTTACACAAAAATCCGTTTGCCCGAAGGCCGTGTGAAGAAATCGTCGGTCTTCACGGCCAAACGAACTTCTGAAGTTACAGGATGGGGGGCCCTTTATGCCCAATTCATGCAACCGATAACCGATGTAGAAGATAGGGGAGAAGGCCTGCGCGTGAAACGAGAAATGCTGAGCAACGCCACCACGCTTCATGTTGGTGACAAGGTGAAGGTGCGCCTCACCATTCAAGCAGAGCGCGATTACGATTTCGTGCAACTCATCGACAAACGCGCCGCCTGCTTGGAACCCATCAGTCAGTTGAGCGGTTATCATTGGGGCTACTACATCGCGCCGAAAGATAATGCCACATGTTACTATTTTGATTGCTTGAGAAAAGGTAAGCATGTGATTGAAACCGAGTATTATGTGGACCGCATCGGAAATTATCAAACGGGCACTTGCACCATACAGTGCGCCTATGCTCCCGAATACATGGCTCGCACAAAGGCTGTAACATTAGAGGTGAAATAAACATACAATATTATGTATATGAAAGCCATAAAAAAGAAAATCATGATATGGGCGTTGTCGGCGATGGCCTTTACTGGCACATCTGCCCAACAGCTGACTGTGAAAAACAATGTGATAGACTGTGGGAATGTTGTCTATGAGCACCCCGCGACGGTGAGTTTTGAGATGAAAAATTTAGGCTCGGCGCCGCTCACAATCAGCAATATCAAAACATCGTGCGGATGCACCCGAGTGGATTATCCACGAACACCCATACCCGCAGGCGACAGTTTCAAGGTGAGCGCCACTTATGATGCCCGCCAACTGGGGCATTTCGCCAAGGAAATAGCACTCTACAGCAATGGCGACGACGACCCTGTTTATCTGCGGATGACGGGCGTGGTGGTGGAAGAAATCGTGGACTTCTCGGGGAAGTATCCTTATACACTGGGCAACTTGTTGGCCGATTGCAATGACGTAGAGTTTGACGATGTGAACGTGGGCGATCGTCCCATCCAAAAGATTCACATCAAGAATAACTCCGACAAGACGCTGACCCCCGTGGTGATGCATCTGCCCACCTATCTGAGAGCCTTGGTGTCGCCCACTACATTGGCCCCCGGACGGCAAGGCACCGTTTCGCTGGTACTCGACTCCAAAAAGTTGCGCGACTACGGACTGACGCAAACAAGCGTGTTTCTCGGCATGTTCCCCGGCGACAAAGTGCATCCTAGTAAGGAAATTTCCGTTTCAGCTGTGTTGCTGCCGGCCTTCACGGAGATGACAGAAACACAGATGGTTTATGCGCCGAAGATAAATCTGTCGTCGCAATCCATCGATATGCCCATGAACGGAAAACAGAAGAAAACCGAAACCATCACAATCACCAATGAGGGCAGAACGGAACTAGACATCACATCTTTGCAGATGTTTACCATGGGACTAAAAGTGAAACTCAACAAAACGAAACTGCAGGCCGGCGAGCAAGCCAAACTGAAAATCACGGTTGATGCCAAGCAGTTGCAGAAAGCTCGTTCCAAACCCCGTGTGCTGATGATCACCAACGATCCGCGGAAGCCCAAGGTGGTCATTGACATCAATATTCATTAGTAGTAAGTTTCCTATTTAAGCATCATCAGTATGGAACATCCCGAAAACAGTGACGCCTACAAAGGACTGCAAGTGAACGCCGGAGTCACATCGCAACAGATTATAAACCCATATCTCAAACGAGGCCGTTATCGCCGGCGTGAATATTCGGTGGATGAGTTGGTGGAAGGTATCCGCAAAGGCGATGTCACCATTCTTTCGCAGGCCGTGACACTGGTTGAGAGCGTTAATCCCGATCATGCTGCCAAGGCACAAGAAGTAATCGACCGTTGTCTGCCTTTCAGCGGCAATTCTGTGCGTGTGGGCATCAGTGGTGTGCCTGGAGCCGGCAAGAGCACGAGCATCGACGAATTTGGATGTCATGTGCTCGACACCAAGGGCGGCAAACTCGCAGTGTTGGCCATCGACCCTTCGAGTGAGCGTTCCAAAGGAAGCATTCTCGGCGACAAAACACGAATGGAGAAGCTCTCGCAGCGAAAAGATGCCTTCATCCGCCCTTCGCCAACCGCCGGTTCGCTGGGCGGCGTAGCTCGAAAGACGCGCGAGACCATCATCTTGTGCGAAGCCGCCGGATACGACAAGATTTTTGTGGAAACGGTGGGAGTGGGGCAGAGCGAAACGGCCTGCCATTCCATGGTCGACTTTTTCCTGCTCATCCAGCTGGCCGGAACAGGCGACGAACTTCAAGGTATCAAACGCGGCATCATGGAAATCGCAGATGGCATCGTCATCAATAAATGCGACGGCGAGAACGTGGACAAATGCCAAATGGCGGCCACTCATTTTCGCAATGCGCTCCATTTCTTTCCAATGCCCGACAGTGGATGGCTACCCAAGGTGCTTTGTTATAGCGGTTTCTACGGATTAGGCATCAAAGAAATCTGGGACATGGTATTCCAATACTTCGACTTCGTGAAACAAAACGGCTATTTCAATTATCGCCGCATGCAGCAAAACAAATATTGGATGTATGAGAGCATCAATGAGCATCTGAAAAGTTCGTTCTATAATCATCCGCTCATTGCCGAGCGATTGGCAGTAGCCGAACAATCTGTGCTGCAAGGAGAGAAGTCTTCCTTCCGTGCCGCTGCCGATCTACTGGATGTTTATTTCTCGCACATCAACGAAAAGACGAACGACAAGCACAATTCAACAACAATATGAAAAAGATTACAATAGCCATTGATGGCCATTCTTCGTGTGGAAAATCTACCATGGCCAAATCGCTTGCCTGCCGTGTGGGCTATATCTATGTGGACACCGGTGCCATGTATCGTGCTGTAACGCTCTATGCCTTGCGCCACGGTTTGTTTAAGGAAGACGATAATATTGATCTTGAAACCTTGCGGAACGAAATGCCAAAGATCAACATTATGTTCCGACTCAACAAGGAAACGGGATTGCCCGAAACCTGCCTAAATGGCGAATGCGTGGAATGCGATATTCGTACGATGGAGGTTTCGTCGCATGTGTCGCCCGTCGCAGCCATTCCTTTTGTGCGTGAAGCTTTGGTGACCACGCAGCAACAAATGGGGCAGGAGGGGGGCATCGTGATGGATGGCCGTGACATCGGGACTGTGGTGTTTCCTCATGCAGAGCTCAAAATTTTCGTTACCGCCACAGCCGAAGTGCGTGCCCAGCGTCGATATGACGAGCTGAAAGCCAAAGGTATGCCGGCAGATTATGATGAGATTCTCCGCAACGTGCAAGAGCGCGACTACATCGACACCCATCGCGAGGTGTCGCCCTTGCGACAAGCCCCCGATGCCTTGCTGCTCGACAACAGCGACATGACGATTGAACAACAAGACCAATGGCTCTTGGAACAATTCGAAAAAGCTTCAAAAGAATAATCGAGTGACAACAAAAGAAGAAGGGACGTTTTTCGCCACGAGAAACGCCCCTTCTTTTATGACTTTGTGCAAACTTTCTTACATATTGAAGATCTGGTCGCGAGCCTTGGTAATGTCGCCTTCCAAGTCGGTGAGTTGCTGGCGCAACTGATCCACGGTGAGTGCATCGAGTTTCTCGAGCGGCAGAATAACATTGTAGAGGTTGGCCAGGTCGGGATGATACTCAGCCAGATCTTGGAACGACTCGATTAGAAGGATAGTGCGATAGGTGATATCCTCAGCGTCCTTGTCGGTGAACGATGCGAGATACTTATCTTTGTTCTTAGTCAGCAGGTAGGTCTGCTCGATAATGGAGGTGGCTGCAGTTTCCCAGTAGCGATTGGCACGACCGTTCTCTTCTTCGATCTTATAAGCCTGCTTGTTGAGGTCGTTATAGGAAAGTTTGTCGCCTTCTTCGTAAACGAACTTCAAGGCAGGATCGTTGAGTTCGGTGGCAAGTTTCTTCAATGCAGGTGTATAGTTGTCCTTCATGTCATAGAGCTTGGCCACTTCACGATCGACGAAATAAACGGCCAAAGCACGATATTTCGATGACATGGTTTCCAACTTCGGCGTGAGTTCATCGGGATTGAACAGATAGTCGGGTTTCACTTTTTTCTCATTGTCGGAGAGTTTTACCTTTCCGTCCTTTGTGGTGGAATAGACGGGCGACGGAGCCAAACGCATCCAGCATTCCGTGAGGCTGTCGAGGTGCATATTCATGCCGGCCTTAATCTGTTGCTCTTCGAAGGTCTCGGTGGAGTCGTTGGCTCCGGCTGCACCTTTTTGCTTGTTCCCGTTGCAGGCCGTCATGGCAAACAATGCGGCGCATGCAATTGCGATTGTGATTTTTTTCATGGTTTTAAAACTTTAAGTTTTTGTTATTAATAGTATGGTTAAATTTTCTTCTGGTTCTTTTATTGTTTTCTCACCCATCGTCCCGGACGATCGCTATAGATGAGTACCATCAGGATGACAGCCATGAGTGCGAGCACTCCTAGATTGAACCACAACGTCTTCACCTTTACGCTGCCTACTTGTTTGTAGAAAGAATAGAAAGGTGCCCTTCCATCGTGGGTTACGGGTGTCAGATAGATTTGCCCCATACGCGGTACGATATGGTTGCGTGTGATGACATGAGTCTCCGGATAGGTACTGCCCGTTACCACACTTTCCAACTGACGATTGGCATGAGCCGAGCGCATCTTTGTGAATTCCTCGTGCCCCATCTCGTTCATCATTGCACAGATCACGCTGTCAGCGCTCAACGTAGCTCTGTTGCTGCGGCGCATCAGGGCCTTGTCGGCTGTTTTGAAATAGGCTTTCAGCGAAGCATACGAGTAGTCGCCATCGTAGGATTCAATGTCGCTCAGCATGGACAATCGGGGCAGTTCTGTCTTGATGATGTCCATGTGACGCTGTTGCACCGAGTCGCCCATGGTTTGTTCGTGTTGGAGAGTCTCCAGTTGCGAATCCATTTCATAGAGCAACACATTTTGCGTGTATTGGTCTTGATATTGTTGCCGATGGAATTCAAACAGCGGCTTTTCGTAGGCATTATCTGCAAAAGTGGTGACGGCCAGCGCTTCATATGCCCATCTTGAGGGTATGACTTCACCAATTAGAGGCACATTATTAGTGGTGCTCTTGCCGTTCAGGTCGCTAAAATCTACCACCAGTCCGCACAACAATATTTGTGGAATGAGCAATAGAGGGATGGTGATATAGATGGCCACCACCGAACTCATGCATTGTGACAACAACAATCCCGTAAGATTGGCTACAAGCGTGGTGATAAAAAGGATGAGCCACCATGTGCCGGTGAGATCGTGGAATCCAATCACCCATTGGCCGATTAACGTGAATAATAGAGTTTGCACCAGCGAAACGGCTGCCAACAGAGCAATCTTTGATGATATGTAACTGCCATATGAGAGATGGAGGAAACGTTCGCGTTTTAACAATGCACGATCGCGGATGATTTCTTCGGCTGAACCGCTCATACCGATAAAGGTGCATACCACCACGGCCATGAAGAGGAACGATACGAAGTTTTTGTTGTCGGCCACAGTATAGCCGCTTTCGGGAGCGTAGCGCGTGAGCCATCCGCATATCAAGGCCATCACAGGAGCCTCCAACAACGTGATGAGCACATATTGTATGTTGGTGGCCTTTGTCTTTATGTTGCGCTGCAGTTGTATCACAAACTGTTTCCATCGTCCTGGCTGCTGTTGGGCTGTTGTGGGAATGTCTGTGCGCACGGGTTCAGCCATTTCGTCGCGATTGGCTAGGTACATCTCGTGCCACTGCTGCGGTGTGGTTTGACGTTCATCGCTCAGATGTCCGCTACTGTCCACCATCTTCTCGTCAATGATATTGAGTAATATCTCGGGATTCAAATTGCCACATGTGGGGCAGGTGCTTGTATCGGCATCGGCGCGGTTGGCGGCAGTCTTGAAATAGGTAATGGCTTCTATGGGATTACCGTCAAAAACGGGATAACCTCCCTTGTCTAACAACCACAAGCGATCGAACAATTTGTAAACATCGCTCGACGGTTGATGAATGTTCACGATAACCAACCTTCCTTTATAAGTTTGCTGTTTCAGCAATCCCACCACATGCTCAGTATCGGTGGAAGAAAGCCCCGAAGTGGGCTCATCGAGCATCAATACAGCCGGTTCACGTATCAATTCCAACGCGATGTTTAAGCGTTTGCGCTGACCACCGGAGATGGTTTTGTTCAAAGCCCCACCCACTTTCAAATGACTGATGCGTTCCAAATCGAGAGCATGTAGCACATCGCTCACACGGCGATCGATATCTTCCTCGCTCAGCCCATCAAAGCAGAGCCGCGCTGTATAGTAAAGATTTTGATAAACCGTGAGTTCCTCAACCAACAAGTCGTCCTGTGGCACAAATCCTATCAATCGCTTGGCCGCTTCTTCATCGATGTCATGGCCATTGATGGTAATCCGGCCTGTTTGTGGCTTCAACGCGCCCGTAAGTAGCGACAGCAATGTGGTCTTGCCCGTTCCACTACCACCCATGATGGCTACCAATTCGCCACCATGCAGCGTAAAACAGAAGTCGTGCATCCCATTATCACTGTTGGGGAAGCGGAAATTAATGTCGCGACCGGCAAAGGTCACCAAGTCGCGTTGTGCACTTTCGTAGGCCTGCAACATCGTAGCGTGATAGAGTGGGGCGCCTTTGTGATTTTTGAGCACGCCACTTTCGTGCCACACTTGGAAGATTCCCCTCATCACGGGCACATCGTCGAGCGTCACTTCGTCCGCGCCTTCATAGCTGAACACCAATCTTCGCTCGTTTTCCATCCACAATGTACACAACTTTCCATCGTATCCATCAAAGCGTTGCACGCGCACTTGACCTTCGGGATGTTCCTCTACGAAATCGGCAAATTGTGTGTAGTCAGACTCACTCACGCCCATGCTTCGGGCTATCATGGTGAGCAACTTATCATCGGCGCTGAACTTTGGTGTCGTCTGTTTGCAAAATTCCATCAACCGCAACAGCAATAATTTTAGCTCAGTGCCTTCAACCGTGCCACGCAGCCCTGCGCAAATGGGTTCTATTACGTCCTTGGCATCGATGCCGTTTTCCATACTATGCAGATCGGCAAAATCGACAAACATCTCCACATATGATTGCTTGTTACGCAACCCGAAATGCGTACCTAAATAACTATCAATTAGCGCCGTACAACGCTCCACAGAAGATTTGCTCCGTGCGCAAGTCAGCGCAAAGAGATTCAGTAAGGCGGTAAGGGCGGTATCGTTCAGCATACTTTCTCTCTATCTATAGCACTCTGTCCTTCAACTTTCCATACAGACATGCACGCATAAGATTAAGCAAAGATACCAATTTTCCCGCGTTCACGGCACAATCGGTTTTATTATTTTTTTATTTTTAACGGAACAAAATCTCGTTGGACACGATTTTGCTGTATTTCTATCATACGAGCTATATTATGGAGTTATCAGATTACAATGCATCCGAAAAATCAAGAATAATGATTATGATAAATAAATGTTGCGGTGCCATGGATAAATTTGTCGTCAATCGGTAACATCTCTTTTTTATCTTCTTTGCTCATAATTGCACCAAGTAATTCATATAAAACTTAGAAAGCGTGACTAAAAATTCTGTGGACATTTGCTGTGGTTTTGGCGGCAATCAATTCTGGAGATTCATCATAACATTGTGCTAACTTTTGAATGATATGTACGAGACATGCACTCTCATTGCGTTTACCTCTCAAGGGAACTGGTGTCATATATGGACTATCTGTCTCCAATACGATGCGATTAAGTGGAATATACGGAACAACTTCAGGCAAATGGCTATTTTTAAAAGTGAGGATGCCGCCTATACCAAGTGCGAAATTTTCGAATTGAAGAAGCTGCTCTGCCTCGCGTTCATTGCCGGAAAAACAATGAAATACACCGCCGTGGAGCTTTTTTTTATATTTTTTCAACACTGCTACCATTTCGTTTTGTGCCTTGCGACAATGAATCATCAGTGGAAGATTATGTTTAATACTCCAACAAACCTGTCGCTCGAATGCCTCCAACTGCTCGTTTTCAAACTCTCGACTCCAATAATAGTCAAGCCCAACTTCTCCAATGGCAATAAATTGCTCGTCTTGTGGTGAATCTTGCAGATTCTCGATAAGCAATTTCTCCAATGCATCCAACGTCGCCCAGAAATCAGCATTCACTTCTTCAGGATGAAGTCCCACCATTGGATATAAAAAGCCTTTGTGTTCATGACTGATAGTCAGAGCTGCCTTAGTCGAGGCCAAATCAATGGCTGGCACAAAGATTTTTACGGCACCAGCATTGTGGGCTCGTTCTATTACTTGCGACAAGTCTTCTTGAAATTCTGCTCCATCAAGATGTGCGTGTGTATCTATGAATTCCATCGTTTTGTTTAATAAGTTCTATGCATCATGGTTTTGGCATAGTCAAGCAATGGCTGCTTGCGCTCATCTGAGACTTGAAGCCCCGACAATTCGAATATGCATGCTTCGAAATAATGTTTTATGTGTTGCTCAGCAAGTTGGCGAATTCCTATATCATCATAAAGACGGGTCACTGCTTTTATCTTTTTTTGCGAATCTGAAGGCTCTGTGTCTTTTATCCAGTATTTCAATTCTTTTCTTTGTTCTGCATTGGCACGTTGAAAGGCATTGATGAGCATGAATGTTTTCTTGTTGCAAAGAATATCACCACCAATGTTCTTACCGAACGTCTCTGGGCTACCATACACATCGAGATAATCGTCTTGTAATTGAAACGCCAGCCCGAGTTTTTCCCCGAAACGATAGAGACGATCAATATCATTCTGAGTGGCATCAGCCAAGATGGCACCTATCTTAAGCGCTGCCGCCAAGAGTACGCTGGTCTTTAGCCTTATCATCTCTAGGTATTCTTCTTGAGTAACATCATTTCGTGCCTCAAAATCCATGTCATATTGTTGTCCCTCTGTAATTTCTAGTGCTGTTTTCGAAAAAACATTTAAGACGTCTTTTAGTTTTTCTTCTCGGCATTTCGCTAGCCTTTCGTATGCCAAAACCAACATAGCATCGCCCGAAAGAATGGCTGTATTGTCGTTCCATTTCACATGAACAGTAGTTTTCCCGCGACGCATCTCAGCACAATCCATAAGGTCATCGTGCAAGAGCGTATAATTATGGTAAGTTTCGATACCTGCGGCCACGGGAAGAATTGTATCGACGTCATCCTTATAAAGACTATATGCCAACAGCATTAGCACGGGACGCAAACGTTTCCCACCGGCCTCAAGCACATAATTGATGGGACCATACAGTCCTTGCGGACGGCGGTGATAGGCATTCTCTGAAAGATAATTATTAACGGATTTCAGTAGTTCTTGGTGTGTTTTCATGACATTATAGTTTTGAAATTTTACAATGCAAAGACCACGGGGATAGCCATCATCGTGCGACACGGCTTCCCTTTATTTTCTCCCGGCTTCCATTGCGGCATCAGTTTAATGACGCGCAGGGCTTCTCGGTCAAGTATTTTGTGGGATGATTTGGCAATTTTTACATCACTCGTGGAACCATCTGCATTTACGATAAATGTCACCACTGTGCGCCCTTGGATTTTCTGTTGCTTAGCTGCAGATGGATAACGTAGATTTCGCGTGAGCCATTTCATGAATTCGGATGCGCCGCCAGGAAATTCGGGCAACTGTTCCACCACTCTAAACGACAATGGTTTTTCCTCGTTCATCAATTTTGGCGGTTCTTTTTTGTCAGTCTTCTCTTCCCCTATCTTTTCCTCCTTCGTTTCAACTTCTTCTTGTGGGCGCATTTTCTTCAAATCGCTCTGTTGTTGCGTTTTTTCTGTAATCTTGATGCGTGTTTGTGGATCGAGTTCTTTTTTTTTCGGAATCTCGTAAGGGATCATGTCTTCTTGAGGACGGCGGAGAGTCAACTCTAAGTCTTGCACCACATCGTTAAAAGCATCTGCATCAGGTTCATCATCGCCAAAACTCATCGGAATGATGAGCGCCAAGGCCAGCAATCCACCAGAGATAAGCAGGCCTACGAGAAAGAACCACCATCGACGATGCTCCAAATCTGCACGATATGATTTTTTTAGTTCCACACTAAACGAGACTTTTTTTCGTTATTGTAATGCAAAGGTAAGCAAAAATGCCGTATCTTTGCACTCAAAACGCATAAAAAACACATGAAAAAGGTTGTCTTTACCCTACTGGCGCTTACATTTATTGGTATCACTGCCGTGGCGCAAGATAGTCAGACCCAATACAACTTCCTGCGTATTCCCGTCAGTGCCCATGCCGCGGCGCTTGGCGGTGATAATATTACGATTATAGAAGACGATCCCACACTAACCTTCCACAATCCGGCTTTGTTAGCTGGTGTGAGTGACAAGACACTCAATCTCAATTTTATCACGTTTATGAAAGAATGTGTGGCTGGTAGCGCTTCATTTTCAAAGATTCTCACCGATAAGGCAACAATCGCCGCCTTGGCTCAATATGTGAATTATGGCAGTATGAAAGAAACCGATGCCAACAACACCGTAACAGGCGAATTCACAGCCAAAGACATAGCCCTAAACTGTTCGTTCAGCTATATGTTGTGGAAAAATGTATCGGGTGGCATCACGGCAAAGTTTGTTAATAGTTATATTGGTAGTTATAGTTCCATTGCTGTAGGAGTGGATCTGGGCATCAATTACTATGATCCCAAGCACGAGTGGAGCCTCTCGCTCGTAGCCAAAAACTTGGGTGGCGAACTCAAGGCCTATGATGAGGAATATGGAAAGATGCCACTTGACGTACAGGCAGGTGTGTCAAAGCGTTTTGGAACAAGCCCTATTCGTCTTTCGGCTACATTTGCCGACCTCAATCACTGGGACTATAAGTTTATCAACCATTGTGCTGTGGGCATAGATTTCTTGCTCGGAGAGCAATTCTATGTATCTGGTGGATACAATTTCCGTCGCGCAAACGAGATGAAAATTATTGCTTCGGGAGAAGAAAAAGGAAGCAGTCATGGCGCTGGCATCACCCTTGGGGCAGGTCTGCAATTGGAACGATTTAAGGTGCAAGCCGCTTATGGAAAGCATCACGTGTCGGCCGGTTCGTTGCTCGTCAACCTCTCATATAGTTTGTGATATGTTGCAAATAGAAATAGACGATAGTAGCGGATTTTGTTTCGGCGTCACCACAGCTATACGAAAAGCCGAAGAAGAACTGGCCAAGGGTACCACACTTTATTGCCTAGGCGACATCGTACACAACACCACAGAATGTGAAAGATTGGAGCACATGGGGCTCATCACCATCAATCATGAACAGTTGAGCCGCCTCCACGACGTAAAAGTATTGCTGCGCGCTCATGGCGAGCCCCCCGAGACCTACGAATTGGCACGGCGTCAAAAAATTGAAATTATTGATGCCACATGCCCAGTGGTGTTGCAATTGCAACGAAAAATAAAGAAGCAGTTCGAACAACAAACCGATGCACAAATTGCTATCTTCGGGAAACCGGGGCACGCCGAAGTGCTCGGACTTGTGGGACAAACCGGAGGAAGAGCCATCGTGCTCGATACCGTGGAAGACGCGGCGCGACTCGATTTCAATCGTGATATCTATCTATATTCACAAACCACCAAGAGTCTCGATGAGTTCCATCGCATCGTAGCCTATATTCAAGACCACATCTCCCCTACTGCTCATTTCTCCTGCTACGACACGATTTGCCGACAAGTAGCCAATCGTATGCCTCGCATCGCAGGATTTGCTGCACGTCACGACCTTGTTATCTTTGTGTGCGGCAGGAAAAGTAGCAACGGACACGCACTCTTTCACGTATGTCAAAGCGTGAACGCCAACAGTCATCTAGTGGAGCGTCCCGAAGAAATTGACCCCCAATGGCTCACTGATGTCAAAACCGTAGGTGTTTGTGGTGCCACAAGCACACCAAAATGGCTCATGCAACAGTGCCAGAAATATATTGCCGAAAAGGCTTTTTAGCCCTATTACTCAATCCTTTTCCATTCAGAATTATTGCAGCCTAGTAAACCTCAAAAGACGTGAAAGACAGCCTTGACCTCAGTGAAGACCGTGGTTTTAAAAAGCATGCTCTCTGCCCTTAATTGATCCTAGTATAAGATAGTGTTTCATAAAGTTAATGAATGTGTATTCTGCCTTACAGCATACGGATAACACAATTCACTATGCAAAGGTACAATATTTTGAAAAATAAATGATGCTTTTCGGCTTATATGACAAAATTGCGCTTAAAATCGTTGCAAGTTGCTAGGAATTAGTAACATTGCGGCATTTAAAGTTTTATGGCAAAAAATCTGCTTTTTCTGCGGGTCAAAACGCACTATCCGCCGAGGCCATTCTAACGGCGCCCAGAGGTGGTATTGCAAGGACTGCAATCGGTATTTTTCTGGCCGCCGCCAGTTGACGGCCGACAAGGTGAGCGGCATTTATTCCAAGGGCAACATGAGGGTGTCTGACATTGCCGAGCACTTCGGTGTTTCAGAGCGCACGGTTTACCGCCGGCTGGGAGCATCGCCAGAACCTTAGATGCCCTGCCCGCAGGCAAGAGAGGTGGTCGTGCTGATGGATGCGACCTACTGGGGATGTCACTTCGGGGTAATCATCATGAAAGACGCGCTGCAGGGCCGCGTGCTGTGGCACAAGTTCCTGATCAAGAAGGAAACGATAGCCGACTATAGGGAAGGCATACTTTGGCTTGAGCGGCGCGGCTTCATCATACGCGGCATCGTCAGCGACGGCCAGAAGGGGCTGAGGGTGGCATTCCCGCAGTACAAGTTCCAGCTCTGTCAGTTCCATCGGGTGAAGCTCATCAGGAACAAGCTGACATCGCGCCCCAAGCTGCCTGCCTCGCAGGAACTGCTGCGGCTGGCGTTGCTCTTGTGCCACACGGACAAAGAGTCCTTCATCGGCGCCCTGGACGAGTGGCACGCCAGGTGGGCTGACTTCCTCAGCGAGCGCGCCACGGGGAGCGACGGCAAGTCGCACTACGTGCACAAGAGCACGAGGAGCGCGTACCTGAGCCTGAGGCGCAATATGCCGTGGCTGTGGACCTGGTACGACCATCCGGAGCTGCAGCTGCCTAAAACCAACAATGCGCTCGAGTCGCTCAATTCAGATTAGAAAGCCAAACTCTGCCTGCACAGGGGCATTTCCATTGAGCGCAGGAAGACGCAGATTCTGGCTATTCTATATAGCCACAATCCGCATGGATAGAAGGCTTACGACCATTTGCAAGCGCAATTCTGTCATATAAAGAGATTTCACCCTAAAAAACGCAATTTTGTCAGATAGTCCTGCTTTTCGGCAAAAAACCAGAAGCCACCACATCATTGTTTCAATATTCGGCCTAATATGCAAAAGTGGGAGGAACCACAAGGTCTCTCCCACTATTGTCTGTGAAGAAAAATAGGATTTCTTCGTTCAAGAATTATTCGGAGTCTGACGAGAATCCGGTGAAACGATGTCCAGAAACACGCCAGCCTGCCCAATATCCTTCAGTGACATAATCGTCATCATTGAAGTAGATGTAGAACACAATGCTGTCGTTGGGCATACCATGGGTGTTGAGCGTTGCGCCTTCAAGCACTTTGCCATCTGAAACAGAAGTCTGGCCTGTTCCTGCTGAATCATAATTGCGCAAATCTGCCGAGAATGCACGTGACGAATAATCGATGTCAACAAGAAACTTATAGTTCCAGAAGTTGCCTCGATCATCGAGCCACATTTGCGAAGTGCTATTGTCGGAGACATTGTAGGTGTACAAGGCTACAGAACCAATGCCGTATGGGTCTTCATATACCACATTGCCATCTTCGTCCACGGCATCATAAGTAACCTCCCAATAGCCGCACATCTTTTCGATGTTGATACCACCTGCTTCTTCATCGGTATCCACGTCACATGACGTGAATCCAAAGGAAAGCGTCAGGGTTGCTGCAAAAAACAAAATATACTTTTTCATGCGATTTTACTAATTTAAAATTACGTGGAACACAAAGGGATATGTCGTATAGATGGCGTCCCATGTGATGGTGCCGGCTTCGGGATCATAAGTTCCCTCAAATCCGTCTTCCAGAGAGTCACCCCATCCGTTGACATAGCTGGAGAGACACACGAGCGAATTGTCTTCAAGCAGTTGCATATAACCCCAGCAAGCATAGTTGGAACCATAGCCTGCACGTTGATCATACCAGCCTCCGAGATAGTCGGAAACGTAGAAAATGCCCGAAGCGGCCTTGCTGATGGTCACGGTATAACCTGAATATGCTTTAGTCGAACCATTGTACAAACGATATGATCCGCTTTGAACTGTGTATGTTCCTGAGAGATCTGTTGTGATCGACGGGTCGCAAACAGCTACTGTTCGCTCCACGCTGGAAGAATAGCCATCAGGACTGACGGCAGAATAGGTCACGGTGTAGAGTCCCGGAGTATTGACATCAATCCCATCAAGTCCTTCGGTCACAATGTTGGATGTGTAGTCCTCACCATCGAGCTCGGCCTTACAGCCGGCATCGGTGTAGGTGGTTCCTACGGGCACTTCCACGAATTCTTCGCCTTGCATATCGAGCACGACATAATAGGTAATCGTGGTATCTGTGTGCTGCTCGTCGCTACATGAGGTAAAACCGAACATGGTAGCCATCAGAGCTAAGCCATATAACAATGTTTTCTTCATAATCTCTTTTCGCTTTTATTGTTGGAAAACTTATTTGACATCCCAGAACACAGGGTCGCTCAACAGTTTTGCTGCGGGAGTGTTGGAGGGATTCAGCGTACGTGCATTGCTGGGATAAGGCACGCGCTTGCAGAGACCTTTGGCTACAATATAGTTCACACCCGGCTCAATCATATCACCGGCATTGTAGTTCATTGGCGATTCGTAGATTTGCTTGGCCGATGCGCTACTAAGTGCGGGAACGTCGGTACGACGAATTTCCGACCAAGCCTCCATGTGGTCTCTAAAGTTGAGTGCCACCCACTTCTGCATATAAATAAGATTGAGCTTCTCAGAGGTGGAGGCCATGTTGTCCCATCCAGTGCGGATGCCAGAAAGGAATGTAGAAACGCCTTCAACGCCCTTCGAAGAGAAGTCTTCGGCCACTGCATTCTCGTATGCGGTTTGAGCAGCGGCATCGTTATTGTTGAAGCGGAGCTCTACCTCAGCGATGAGGAATTGCAACTCGGATTGTGTGAACAGATAGATCGGTGAAGCCACCATGACAGAATAGTTTACACCGCTCACGTTATCATCATTATAAGTGGCACCAGTCCATTCGCCCATCAGAGTCTTGCAACCAGGCAGTTGTCCCACATAGGTGCCGTCTTTGGCACACTTAGCGTAACCATAAGAGATGCGCGGATCAGACGTCACACTCATATAAGAGATGATGGAATAGGCTGCGCAGTGGTTGCGGGTGCCGAGGCTGTGGTAGGTGTCATACCAAGGATTGTACTGACCAGACGCATTGCTATAAACGTCCCAGACCACATCGCCGGTAAAAAACTCGTTGGCCGCCACCAATGCTTTAGCTTTAGCAGTATAAGTGGATGCGTCAATATTACCATCAATCAGACGGAGATATATGCGCAAGCGCAGGGCGTTGGCATAACCTTTCCATTGGCTAACAGACTTGCCGAGCATCGGGTCGGTAACGGTCATGGCTGAACCATCCAGAGCGGCTTCAGCTTCATCGAGTTCTGCAAGAATACCCTCGTAAACAGTTTTACCGTCATCCCATTTCGGCGTAGTGTTGTCAGAACCCTGTAATGCCTCACTATAAGGAGCATCGCTCAGGTTGTCCACCACGAGCTGGAATGCTTGTGCACGAAGCACGGTGCAGGCAAAGATGTCGGATGTATTGGTGGAACGATCCAAGATGGTCTGCAAGTCGGTGAGAGCGCCGGCATACAGATAGGTGTAACAACGACGGAACAAGTCGGAACTCTCGTCGAGATTGAGCTCGGCCAAATCGTTGTATTGGTTGGATGTTGGGTTTTGATCGAAATACTGTGCAAAGAAACCTGCATAGTTGAACATTTGGTCGCCAAGACAGTCGGCGATGGCATTCTCGGCAGCAGGGAAAATCAGGTCATCGGTGACGGAGCTGCTGGAGGGATAGTTGGGATTTTCGTTGATATCCAAATCACAGCTCGACAGCAGCATCGCTCCGGCGGCAAAATACAATAATATCTTTTTCATATCTCTCGTCATGATTAAAATTTAACGTTTACATTGAAACCAAACTTGCGAGAACTCGGGTTGGCGCTATACTCGCCAAATTGTCCTTCCAAGTCGTTGCCGAATGTAGTGCACTCGGGATCAATGAAGGTGTTGCTCGACGGCGTCCAGAGGAAAAGGTTATTGCCGAAGGCAGAAAGGGTCACGCCGGCAAGGAATGTCTTGGCCAGCCATTTGCGCGGCAGTTCCCAGCTGAGCACCACAGAGCGCAGTTTTACATAACTCTTGCTCACGAGGAAGGAAGCATCCATGTCATCGCCGCCATTATTCCAATAGTTGTAGATGTTGGTCGGAGTGAGCGCAATGTTGTTTTCTACATAGTTGCCATCTTCATCGATTCTCACCGAATTGGGAATCACAAACGGATTGCGGTCGTTGTAAGCTGTCTGAATGGCATTACCGGTGAAGTAGGCAATGTCCTTGGTGCGCGAATACATCAGACCACCGTGGCGAATGTCGAGGTTGGCGGTGAGGCTCACGCCCTTGTAGCGCAACGTTGTACCGAAGCCCATGGTGTATTTGTGGTTCATCGAACCGATTTCCACCACGTCGGTCGTGGAAACGGGAATACCGTTGTCGTTCACGACAATCTGTCCGTCTTCGGTTTTCTGAGAAGTATAAGCTTTGTAAATACCGAGTTCTTTGCCCACAATGGCCCACAGTCCGGTGCCTCCGCTGAAGCCGTAGATTTCGGTCTCGGAGCCCAGCGATTCGGGCAGCGACAACACCTTATTCTTGTTCTTGGTGAAGTTCCAAGACAGATCCCACTGGAAGTCTTTTATCTTCACGGGAGTCACATTCACCAACAGCTCAATACCGCGGTTGCGAATCTTACCCAGGTTGATGTTTTGCGCGGTGTATCCCGTTGCAGGGTCAAGATCGAGCGAGAAGATCTGCTTGTCGGTGACGCGATTATAGTAGGAGAAGTCGAACGACAACCGGTTGTTGAAGAAGGCCATGTTGAGACCGATTTCCGACTCGGTGGTCATCTCCGGACTCAGTGTGCTACTTCCCAGTGTGTTGCCCACGGTGTAGGCGTTGGTGCCGGTCTTGGTGAAGGGGAACGAGCTATAGCCCCACCCCGAAGAGCTCAGCGATGCTTGTGCATATACAGAGTTGGTCATGTAGGGATCGGCATCATTACCGGTCTTGCCCCATGCGGCACGCAATTTACCAAAGGAAATGATTTTCTTGGTGTCATCGTTGAACAGCTCGGAGAAAATCCAGCTGGCGGTGATGCCGGGATAGAAGAACGAGCGGTTGCCCTTGGGCAGTGTCGAAGACCAGTCGTTGCGAGCGGTGAGCGTCAGATAGAGCATATTGCGCCATGCCAACTCGGCCTGTCCGTAGATGCCGATCAGACGACGCTTCATGGTGTATTGCTCTACGCTAGGAATTTCGGAAGAGTTGCTCAGGTTATACCACGTCGGGATGGTCAGATTGTCCACCGATGCAAAGAGGTAAGAACTACGGCGCTCATTGCCGTTGAAACCGGCGATGGCGTTGATGTGCAGATCTTCTGGCAGATCCTTGTCGAAGGTGACAAACAGGTCGTTGTTGATTTCACGACGACGCGTTGTCTGCTGCGACACAGATCCCGTCTCGCCAGTCAGATCGTCCCCATTGGCGGTGTCGGCAAAGAGGGTCGTCAGATTGGGCGTGCCATAGTTGCGGTGCCCCGTAGAGGAGTCGAGACCGAAACGATAGGTCAGACGGAAATACTTCAAGAAGTCCCAATCCAACTGCAATTTGCCGTAGAAGCGCTCCGACTCATAGTTGTTTTCATTGTATTCCAACAGATAATACGGATTGGTCACGCCGTAGGGAGTGTAGTAGTAGCCGGGAGTGTTGAACGGATTGTCCAGATCGGCCAGTTCCACAATGCTGATGTCGCGCGGCGTCTGCATCACGGCGTTATACATAGACTGCGTTTTCTGACCCGTTGTCACGAAGTCGTTGCTCTGATAAGCATAGTTCAACGAGGTGCTCACCGTCACATTCTTGATCTGATGACTGCCGCGGGCCGAGAAGGTGTACTTCTTGTAGGTGTCGGCATCGGTGGGAATGATGCCGTTTTCGTGTATCTGCGAGAGGCTTACGAAATAGGTGCTAGCCTCTGTGGCGCCGTTGAACGACACACTGTTGCTGTAGCGGAAACCAGTATCAAAGAAGTCTTTGATGTTGTTGGGGATGGCCACATAGCTCTTGCGCTGCTGTGAGTTGTTGTAAACCTGACCATAACGGAGATAGGAACCATCGAAACGCGGACCCCACGAACCGTTTTCGTCCATGGTCTTGTTGCCATACCAGCCTTGGCCAAACTCGTTTTGCATCTGCGGGATGCGCAGCAATGTTTCCCACTGCACGCCACCGTTGTACTCCACACCAACGCCCTTGGCCTGCTGCTTACCACTCTTGGTGGTGATGAGAATCACACCATTGGCGGCGCGGCTGCCGTAGAGGGCCGTGGCGGCGGCTCCTTTCAGCACGGTCATGCTCTCCACATCGTCGGGATTGACGGCGTTGGCGCCATTACCGAAGTCGAACGAGTTGTTCAAACCCGAAGAGCTTGTCACCGTGGAGTTGTTCAAAGGCACACCGTCAACCACGTAGAGCGGCTGGTTGGCGCCCGAGGTGAGCGAGCTGAAACCACGAATAATCACCGAGTTGGATGCGCCCGGGTCGCTCGATGTGTTGGTGATGGCCACGCCAGCCACCTTACCGGCCAAGCCCGTCATGATGTCGTTGGTGCGCATCTCGGAGATTTCCTTGCCATCCACAGCGGTGGCGGAGTAGCCGAGTGCCTTGGCCGAGCGCTTCACGCCCATGGCCGTCACAACCACTTCACTCAGGTTGGCAGCATCGTCTTTCAGCACGACGCGCATGGTGGACTTGGCGTCCAGCTCTTGAGCTTCCATGCCTACATACGAAAATCTCAGCCTGTGCTTGCCCTCGGGACACGACAAATTGAATTTTCCGTCGAGATCTGTAACGGCTCCGATTTCGGTTCCCAACACGCGGATGGTTGCGCCGACCACCGGCTCGCCATCCTGAGAAACCACGGTACCCGCAACCTTCGTCTGAGCAATGGCCATTCCCACAGACAGGAACAGACACGCTAAAAACACAGTTAATCTTTTTTCCATAAAATCTCTCTCTAAAATTAATAAACTATAGTTGCATTGTATTATGGTCTCCGTTGTGCCGGTGGTGTGCATATACAATATCTTCGCGCGCGAGGTTCACCATCGCGCCTTGCGCATATTCATGCTCACCATCTTCATTTTCGGGTCATCTGTGATGTAATCTTTTTACCTGTTCTCGCCTTTCGCCTCGCACGTCCTTGCTCGCGTCTTTCGATGCGGATTTCATGTTTTGCACACTAACGATCTTCGGGTGGTTTTATGAAACCGAGTGCAAAATTAATTAATATTTTACAATCCGTAAAACAAAACTGCAAAAACATTGACCTTTTGTTGCAAAAATTCAACAAACCGGCTCAAAACGTAAACGAAATGGCCTTTTTAATACATCAATATCGTTTTCAAAGATTAACGCTTTTGCCATCAAAGGGCATTGACTTTGCCTTCGCCCTGCCCCACCCTTCGACACGCCAAGCACTGTCCGCAGAAGCGCTGTCCGCCGCCCTTGGGAAATTAAGTTAATAAAGTAATATAATTAACCTATTAAGGTAATATAATTAAGTTATTAACTTAATTGTCATAAACCAATGGATTGCGAACGCAAGACCAATGACGGGCGAACGCGAAACCAATGGTTTGAGAACGCGAAACCAATGATGGACGAACGCAAAAACACCGGTTTGCCAACGCGAAACCATTGACGAGCGAACGCCAAACCGCCGGATAGCGTGCCTGAATCTGCCAGACGACGTTTCTGAATCTGCCAGACGGTGAATTAAAAACGCTTGATGGAAGAATCAAAGACGTTTGACAGACAAGTCGGAGGCTGGCGATCGAGGCTTCGGAGGGCGGTGGATTGAGCGGAAAAGAATAAGAGGATGAGCCGTTTTCGACACATCCTCTTGATGTTTGTTTTTGCGGCAAACAATCGTTGTGTTGTTGCGCGATACGGATGGAAATGTTCTATGCTGATGCCGCGGGCGGCGTTTTCGGAGCTATTCGCTCTGAGTTCGCAGCTCCACGATGCCGAAATAGCCGTCTTTATTGCTGCTTTTGAGGGCCACTCCGTCCACGATGATGGAGTCTAAATACAGCTGCAACATGTAGCCCGAAGAGAAGTCTTGGCGGAATACATACTCCAAGGAGCTCTTGAAAATCAGCGTGAAACGGCTCGTTCCATCGGACACTTGCCATGCTCTGGGCCAAACGTAGGTGCTGGTGTTCTCCCCCGACCACTTCAAAAAGTCGTAGTCCATCATCAGCGTTTCTTCGCCCGTGATGCTCCGCAGTCGTGCCGCGAGAGTGTCGTTGTCTGCGATGATGTCGGCAAAGATGCTGACGGGCATTCCGTGGAGCGCCATCCATGGCGACCCGTTGTTGTAGTCGGACACCACCAGTCGGCAGCTGTCCAGCCGATGCTTCACGACGGAGTCTTCCGTGGGTTCCAGAAACACTATTCCGGACATCGTGTATTCGCCGGCCACATTCTCGCCCAACTTCTGCTTGCTCTCCCTTTTCAGGTTGGCATACTCATCAAACGAGTCGTTGCAGGCGGTAAATAGCGCCATCATCATCAATATCCCAAACGCCAAATTCTTCATATTCACTTTCATTTTTCTATGGTTTGTGATTCATCAAACTGATAACGCGGTGCCGCTCCGTTTATTACATCACAGACTTGTTTTATTTTTTAAATCTACGTTTTCTCACGTTTATCGAAATATTCAATGCTATCAATTATCTTATTATACAATAAACAATTATGAGATTTGCAGCTATTTTTATCTCGTTCGGGAAAGGAGTCCTATTTCCAAGAATGACATTCCCGAGCACCGAGAATGCCATTCTTGATGATGAATAGTCGCATTCTTGGAAGTCAAAAAAGCGTGTCTTGAAGATTTGGAGGGGATCAGGTGTCTTTCTTGGCCGGCACCTGCTTGATGTAAACATCGTGCTGCGGGAAGGGTATCTCGATGTTGTGCTCATTGAGCACCTCGTAGATTTTGGTCATCACGTCGCTGATGGCGTAGGACTGGCGAACGGCGTCGGCCCAGCAGTACAGCTTCAGATTGACGGAATTGTCGCCAAATTCTTTGAACACCACCTTGATGGGCTTTTCGCGATTGAACTTGCGTGAATAGTCGATGTAGGGATGCTGGAGGTCGATGATGGCCTGCTCGACGAGCTCTTGCACCTGCCGGATGTTGGAACCATAGGCCACGCCGAAGGGAATGATGGTGAGCACGTAGCCGTGGTTCTTGGTGAGGTTTTTGTAGTTCTTGGTGAACAGTTGCGAATTCTGAAAGGCGATGACCGAACCGTCGATGGCATCCACCATAGTGGACGTGTAACTGATGGAACTCACCTTGCCCTTGGTGCCGTCGCATTCAATCCAATCGCCCACTTTCACTCGGCCCGCCATGAGCGATATGCCGTAGTAGATGTTTTCGATGATGTCCTTCATTGCGAAACCGACACCGGTGGAGAGACCTCCCGAAATGACGACGAGCCAAGTGTTGCTCACGTGGAGGATGGCCAGCGAGAGCAGGAGCCACACTCCCCAAACAATGACTTGTATGACGTTGCGCCCCATGACGGTGCGCGAGGCGGCGAGCTTTTGGTCGCCTTTGCTGAGGTAGAGCTTGAGGGTATCTATGCTGACACGATTGATGTAACCAAAGAGGAAGTAGAGCGCCACCACTATGAGCAGGCTGATGATGCTGACTTTGAGATAGTCGAGATCCACAAAATTGGTGCGCAGGATGCGCATGGTGAGGTCGCTCAGATTGAACACATCGGCAGCCCAGTAGATGGAGAGCCACACGGAGAACAGTCCCATCCAGGGCAGGAGCACGCGATAGATGAAACGGAAAAACCACGTCTTGTTGATGGGCTGGTCGTAGATGTGATGCTTGTCGCTGTACTTGTGCATCCAGCTCACGATGCAGGTGATGGTGAGAATGCACGTGAGTTGCATGATCCACCAGATGAGGAGCTGCACCGAAAGCAGTGTGTAGCCATACCATGAGCACCCCACGCTGAAGACAAAGATGGCGAGCGTGATGTAGGTGTAGAACACATCGCTACGCGGGATGCGAGCATTGTGGCGACGAATGACGCTCCATTGCCACAACGCCGACACGAGGAGCAGCGGCGGAAAGATGAGGTTGACCAGATAGTTGGGAATGAGCACGATGCGGAAGACTATGACCACAAATCCCACGAAGATGAGGGGCGCATAGATGCGCATGGCGCTGGTGATTTGTTTCCCGTTGACGCGCAAGAGCAGCGATATGAGAATGACGCTGAGCATCCAAGCATATTCGATGAGCAGCTTGCTGGCCATGATGAGAAAGTTTTGGCTCACCACCATGCGCAACACCATGAAAATGACGGCCAAGGTGACAGCCGACGTGGCCACTACGATGCAATTGCGTTTCTCAAGGAATCGGCGCGAACGAAAGCGTCGCGGGATGAGATATTTCACGGCCACGATGTTGAGCAGGAAGGCTATGAATCCATAGAGCGCGATGAAGGAGAACAAGAACACGATGTAGCGGCTGTCCCATTGCGAATTGAGTCTTTCCTGTGGTCTGATATTTGTCTTTCACCGTGGTGACGGTGTAGCCCATGTATTGGCGAAGCTTTCCCAGGATGGCGAAATAGTTGTCGTCGCCGTTGCGGAAAATATTGTTCTGTATTTCGTCGTAGCGCTTGATAGCATAGTCGTTGAGGTGCTCTAGGCGCGTCTCGGTGCGGTCATACACATCCATGTATTCCTGCATCTGCGCCTTATAGTCGGCCAGCGAGTTGCGGATGTTCACGGCATAAGTGAGGCACACATTGCGGTCGGTCTGGGCTTGCTGACTGAGTCGCGTGGTGCGCATCGACTTCAGCGAAGTGATGAGCGAGTCGTAGCGGGCTTCTTCGTTGTCGAACTCGGTGATGACATTGCGGAAGGGCAACATCTGAGACCGAAACTTATGAAACTGCTCGGTGGCCTCGTGGCAGGCGTAGGCCTGGTCGAACACATTGCCATCCTTCTGCGAATAGAGCATCAGGGCATTCTGATTGCTTCGCTGGAGCGTTTGAAAGAGTTCCTTGAACACGCTCTCGTTGCGTGCCTTGGAGGCCTTGGAGTCTTTTTCCAGCTCGCTGTGGGTGCGCGTGAGTTCGATGCGGAGGATGCTCAGCGTCTTCTCTAAGTTTTGCTCCTTGAGCACAGCCCGCGCCTGAATAAACGCCCCCAAAAGGAGGAATATGACGGCATATCTCTTCATTTCTTTCGATTTTGCTTGCAAAAGTACGCAAAACGAATTAACTTTGCAAGCATTAGAGAAACTTTAAACTTTATGTTTTAAACTTTAGAAATGCCACGCGCGAATCATTTCGTGCGAATACATATTATATATAGATGAGACTGATAGCAGACAGCGGTAGCACCAAAACCGACTGGGCCCTCACAGACGGCAACCGATGTGTGGCACGCATCGCCACGCAGGGCATCAATCCCGTTCACATGGATGAGCACAAGATAGCCGACATCATCGGTGAAACGGAGAGCGCTCTCGAGAAGATGCTTGGCACGAAGCCCGATGTGGAAGCCATTGACTTCTACGGAGCGGGATGTGTTCTGCCCTATAAGGACAAGATTTTCGCCGCACTCAAAAATGTTTTTCGTTGCGATGAAAATCACATTTGCGTGGAGAGCGATCTACTGGGAGCCGCACGCGCCGTATGCGGAGAGCAGGATGGCATAGTCTGCATATTGGGCACGGGAAGCAATTCGTGTGTGTATGACGGTCGGAAAATCGTGAGCAACATTCCGCCGCTGGGTTATATCCTGGGCGACGAAGGAAGCGGCGCCGCCATCGGAAAGCGATTTCTCAATGCCTTGTTTAAGGAAGAACTCTCCCCTGCCCTGCGCGAGGATTTCCTGCAATCGCAACAACTCACTTATGCCGACATCATCGAACAAGTGTATCGGCGCCCCATGGCCAATCGATTCTTGGCGGGATTGTCGCTTTATGTCGGCACACGGATGCAGACGGACGACGATGATGCTCAGCAATTGCGCGAGATGGTGGCGGGATGTTTCGCCGAATTTTTCGAGAAAAACATCCTGCGCTACGGCCGAGAATACGCGTCGCTGCCCATCGGAGCCGTGGGAAGCATCGCTTGGCATTACCAAGATATCTTTCGCGCCACGGCACAACACTATGGCTATGATGTGGGCATGATATGCCAAGCTCCAATGGACGGACTTTTGAAACTGACATCAAAAACTATTTAACACCTTAACGATAACATGAAATCTATCATCATCATCCTGCTTTCATTGCTGGGATTCAACACTATGACCATGGCAAAATCATCCTTTGTGGAAATGCGCAACGGACACTTCGAGCGCGACGGTAAACCCTATTACTACGTGGGAACAAACTTCTGGTATGGTGCCATCCTCGGCTCCAAGGATCAAGGCGGAGATCGTCAGCGCCTGATTCGTGAGCTCGACACCTTGAAAGCCATGGGCATCGACAATCTGCGCATTCTCGTGGGCAGTGATGGCGAGCAGGGAGTGAAGACAAAAGTGGAACCCACGTTGCAGAAGTCGCCGGGGGTTTACAATGATACGGTGCTGGCTGGCTTGGACTATCTGCTCATGGAAATGGGCAAGCGCAACATGGTGGCTGTGCTCTATCTCAACAATGCGTGGGAATGGAGCGGAGGCTATGGCTTTTATCTGGAACACGCCGGCGAGGGAAAAGCACCACGCCCCAACGAAGACGGCTATATGGCCTACATGAACTTCGTTGCGAAATATGCTTTCAGCGAAAAAGCCCACCAGCTGTTTTATCAATACGTGAAGGACATCATCGGTCGCACCAATCGTTACACAGGCAAGAAATACACCGATGATCCGGCCATTATGTCGTGGCAGATAGGCAACGAGCCGCGTGTGTTTAGCAACGAAGGGAAGCCCTATTTCGTGAAATGGCTGGCCGAGACGTCGGCGCTCATCCGCTCACTCGACAAGCATCACCTCATCTCCATCGGATCGGAAGGCGAATGGGGTTGTGAGAACGACATGAATCTGTATGAGCAAATCTGTGCCGACAAGAACATCGATTACATGAACATCCACTTGTGGCCCTACAATTGGTCGTGGGTGACCGACCGCACCATTATGAAAGACCTGCCGCGCGGATGCAAAAACACAAAGGAATACATCGACCGCCATTTGCGACTGGCCGAGAAATTGAACAAGCCGCTCGTAATGGAAGAATTCGGCTATCCGCGCGATGGATTCTCGTTTTCTCAAGAGAGCACCACTCACGCCCGCGACGCCTATTATAAATATGTGTTCTCGCTGGTGGTGGACGATGCGCTCAAGGGGGGGCATTTTGCGGGTTGCAACTTCTGGGGATGGGGTGGCGAAGCCCAACCGCGCCATCAGCAATGGGAACCCGGAGATGACTATACGGGGGATCCTGCACAAGAACAACAGGGACTCAACTCGGTGTTTCTCACCGATACCACCACCATTGCCATCATCCGCGAACAATGTGAAAAACTGAAATAGTTGCAATATGTGAAAAACGTTGAGGGTGCATTATCGCTACTTTTGATGCGGCGCGCTCAGCGTTCATGGCATTCAAAATAGTATTGTCCCTTCCCATTGGTGCGATGGCCATAATGGATGGCCTTCACCGGACAATGATGATAACATGCGAAACACGACAAACAACTTCCATCGTGTTTCCATTGTGGGACTTGTCCACGACCACCAAGAATGTCGCCCATGGGACAGACTTCGGCACATTTGCCACACTTGATGCATGCGTCGCTCACACGAAAAGGCCTATCGGTGATGATCCATCGCGAGAACGCAGCTCCAAGCACAAGGCTCTTGGTGCGTGGGAAAGCTCCGGGATGTGTTCTCACGATGCCTTTCCGACAATCCTTGATCTCAGGAATGATGGTTTGGAACATCTCGTCAGCCGTCTGTATCTTCTCTCGTTCGCGCTCGGGTTTGTCCACATCCATGAACGGCAATCCCACATAACTTTCGGGCATGATGAGCGAATAAGCGCTGTCAAGATGCAAACCAACGACACCAAGCGAACGGTCGAAATATTCCATGGCTTGGCCGATGTCATCGCCTGCTGTGCATAGTGCCCAACAAAAGTGATGGTCGGGATTATTCAAAGACAGTTGTTTCACAAATTCGAAAACCGGTCGTGGCGGACGCCAGCCATGCACGGGGAAACAGAAACCGATGCGTTCGTTGGCTTCAAAATGGTAGTCGTGAACCATATCAGAGTTGGCTATATCTACGAGCGTCTCGTTGAGCGCCGAAGCCAACCGATGGGCAGCCCATCGTGTATTGCCGGTACAAGAAAAGTAGAATATCATGATGCGTCTTGTATGTTTCCTCTTGTTTACACATTGTATGTCGTGGCAGCATTAAACTGTTCGCGAAAAGCGTTTCCCCATGCTTCCATCTCGTCGAGCAGGGGCAACAGAGAGCGCCCCAAGGCCGTGAGACAATACTTCGAACAAGGCCGGACGGTGTCGATGACGTGTCGTTCCACAATACCGTAGGCCATCAGTCCGCTGAGTTGCTGATTGATGACCCTCGTGCCCGCTTCCGGCAACATTCGCATCAGTTCGCTCGGGCGCATAGAACCGTCGGCCAAGATGCGGATGATTTGCGGCTTCCATTTACCACCCAGCACAAGAATGGTGATTCGGGCGCCGCTCTCGTTTTCCAGTAACACTTTCTTCTTATACATCGTTGCAAAGTTACGAAGAATAAGACTTATGTCGCGCGCCATCATGCAAAATTTTTCACTATGGAAAGATTTGAACATACGGAACATTCGTCATATCTTTGCTGTGGTTTTTTGAAGACGCAATATGAACAACCATGTGAAACTCTCGCCAATCGTTCCCGCCACGCTTGGTTTGTTATCGGCATTGGGCCCGTTTGTCACCGATTTCTATCTGCCCGTGATGCCCGAAATGGCCGAATATTTTCACGCCAGTCCTTCACTCATTGGCGCCAGCCTGACAATGAGCATGATCGGTTTTGCCGGAGGACAGATACTTATCGGCCCACTCACCGACAAATATGGCCGCAAACGCATTTTGATGGCTTCGATGCTACTGTTTGTTGTTTCAACATTGCTCATCGTGATCGCTCCAAGCATCCATTTCCTTAACGCCATGCGACTGATGCAGGGCTTGGGCGGAGCCGGCGGCATCGTGGTGGCCAAGAGCATGGCAACAGATCTCTTCACGGGTGAAGAACTGGTGAGTTTCATGGCCTTGTTGGGTGCCATCACGGGTATTGCCCCCGTGGCGGCTCCGGTGGTGGGCGGCATGCTCACCTACGTCACCACTTGGAAGGGATTTTTTGTGGCACTGCTCGTGTTGGGCATCATCCTCACGGCATTGTCGGGCCGACTCAAGGAAACGCTTGCATCGGCAGCCCGAGACCATCGCAATGTGCTGCACGTTTACGCCAATTTGTTCAAGGTGATGCGCAATCCGCTTTTTGTTGTGGCCACGCTCGTGCAGATGGCCGGCATGTTTGTATTCTTTGCCTACATCTCTTCATCATCGTTCATCTTGGAGCAAACTTATAGTCTTTCACCTCTGTCCTACAGCCTTTGTCTAGGCCTCAATGCCATCATGATAAGCGTGGGAAGCGCTCTGAGTATGCGTTTCAAGGATGTCAGGTGGGCCCTTCGCGTCATGTGTGTCGGCTTTTTCTTCTCTTGTGTATTCATAGCGTTCTGCATCTTGACGCGCCAGAATCTTCTTCTTCTCATGTCGGCCTATCTACTCTGCATGCTGTTCTATGGCATCATGATCGCCATCACCAATGCTGCAGCCATGGATTCAGAGCGCGAAAACGCCGGTTCGGCCGGTGCTGTTTTGGGTGCAATGGGATTCTTCGCCGGCGCCATCGCTAGTCCATTGGCCGTGATGGGTGATTTTCATGTGTCCACATCCGCACTTATCGTGACGGGCGGCACATTGATGCTTGTATTGACGCTCTTGATGATTTCACGAATGACGGCGCAAGACAAATAGAGCATCATCGCATGGATGATGGGTGGAGCGCACTAATTCATATTATAGGTGTGGATGCTTGCGCCTTGGGCTGCGGGCAAATAGTTGATGCCCCACCAACACATCTGCAACAACAAAAAGGACACTATGAGCCATACGAGCAACCACCTTTTCGGTATTGTGGAGATGCGTCGCATGTGGATGTAGGCCAGATAAGCAAACCATGTTACGGCGGCCCACGTCTCTTTCGGATCCCACGACCAATAATGCCCCCATGCTTCTTTTGCCCACAAGGCACCGAAGAGCATCCCGACGGTCATTAAGGAGAGTCCCACACCAACCAGATTGTCGCAAATGTCGAGCTCGGTGGCTGTGGTTTTGCGCTTGAAGAACAGCAGATAGGCGGCCATGAGTGCCGAAGCACCGAGCAGGGCATAGGCAAACATATACACGATGACATGGGGCGCAAACCACGGGCTTTGCAAGGCTGGCATCAGAGTCTTGCTGTGTAACTCCGGCTTGAAGACATTGATGCAGATGAAAACGGTTGCCATGAGAGTGCTGAACGTGAGAATCCACTTGTAGCGTCGTCGCAAATAAACTATCAAACCAACCAACGGCAGAAACAGCGAATACCACAATCGTGTTTCGCCCATGGTGCGCAGTGGTGGACGTTCGAGCCGAATCCATAGCAAAACGATGAAACATAGGAACACCACCAATCCGAGCGCCGTGGACGAAATGGCCCACATCCGTCGATTTTTCCATGCCGCGAAGGCACCGATCGCCCACAAAATCACTGCTGCTGTGGCAAAGAAGATGAATGCACTCCAACTCATTCGTTGGCCCTCCTTTCCTTTCTATGGGTGAAAAGAAACATACAAACGGCACCGAGCAGCAACATCGTGATGCCGAGATAGACAACAGGTAGCCACGGGTCGTTCACCAATTCGAGCACAGAGATGTCGCTCCAGCGTCCCTTTTGGCGATCATAGTCCAACTGATAAATCTTCCACCCGTCAACACAAAACGGTTTATTCACCTCGATGGTGGTGAGGATATTCTTCTGCGTCTTGGTGTAGATGTGCACTTTCGACACAAAGGCTCGTGGTTCACGTTCGGTTATGGCCAACGAAAGAGAATCGTTGAGACTGAGCATCTGCATAGGAAAGAGATAGCTACCGCTGGAAAGCCAACCCTCACGATGACCGGTGTTGACATAAAGAGCAGTAACAGCTCCACTTGAGGGCCATGCCACATACCATGTGGAGTCTTCCGATGAAACGGGGGCCGCTTTTTCGATAGTCCTAATAATGTTCACTTTCGGAGCGGCATCGGCCACCGTTCCGCTTTTCGTGTTAGCCACCACCACGCGTGGTGGATATTCGTTGAGTTGGAATTCATCAAGTTGAATGGCGATGGGCAGCTCCACCACCTGCCCCTGCTTGTTGAGAGCCCGCCATTCGGGACGCTCCTGGCCGATAGTCATGGTGAGCCGTTGCATATCGGCACTGCCCAGCGTGCCGCAAACGATAACGATGAGCAGTCCTAAATGGTTCAGATAGAACGGAATGTCGCGCCATCGAGGCTTACGCCATCGTTTCAGCACAGTGAGGGAAAGAATCAGTGCCATCCATGCATAGATCAACACAAACGGCCAATAGCCCAACATATAAGTTATGCCCATATCGCCGAGCATTCCGTGGGAACCTTGTGAAATGATGTGTTCTGGTGAGGCTTGCCGCGTCAATCCCATGATGACGGTCAACACCACGGCCCATAACAAAGCTGGCACGGCTGCATTCATCGTAGATAAAAAACGAAAAAGATAGACACGCTTTCTCAAGAAGTGCATAACCGTGGTGCCGACAAGCAACACCACGATCAGTATAACGTTGGCAGGCCACGCAAAGAGGTCCCAGTCGATGGAACCAACCGAAAACTGGAGCAGCAAGCCTGTTGCAACAAGCCCGCTGCCTATGACAAATCCTTCTTTAAGACTCCAAGGTTTCTTCCACATCAGAGTTCTATGAGCTTGCCTTCTTTCTTGGCTTTCTCAATCCATGGAGCCACCACGGCGTCGAGAAATTTCTTCTTGTCGCTCCGTTTCTTGTCCATGTCCAATCCGATATATTTCTGTGCCTTGTCTTTGGTGGAGATATCTGGCATCGGCACATCGTCGGTATATCCATGCTTAGCCAGTACTTTGGCGGTTTTCAGACGTGCCTGTTCGGCAAAGTCGAGCGCATGAGAAAGTATGCGCACCACCTCTTGCGGGGCATGAAACGCCGCTCCGTGGGATGCTACAGCGAAGTCCCAGCGCCACTGACTCTTTCGCAGCAAGTCAAGCACGGGCTTCATCTCGGCCTCGGTGGCACCTTTGTCCCACGCAAATTTGGCCTCTATGTGAGCTTTGGTCAACGCCTCTTCCACGCGATTGCGCACCTCGTTGCACTTGCGTTGGCGCTCATACACATTTTCGCGTAACACTTCGGCGTCTTGGCGATGGCAGGTCTGGCAAGTGCGGTCAATATGTGCCAGCGGGCTCATGATGTGATGATCGGTGTATTTCACGCCACCCTCGCTGATGTATGGCATGTGGCAATCGGCACACGACACGCCCCGTTGCCCGTGAATGCCCATTTTGCTGATTTCATATCCAGGATGCTGTGCCTTCAGGATGGGCGTTTTCGACAATGCATGGATGTAGTCATAGAATCCCATCTTATCGTAGTAGGCCTCCATAGCTTCAACAGTCAGACCACTGTCCTGTGGAAACATGAGGTAGTTGGTCTCCTTCTGGAAATAATATTCGGTGTGGCACTGAGCACAAACCAACGAGCGCATTTCTTGATGACTGGCTTTGTTGACGTCTTCGCCTCGGCGTTCCCAAGCTTCATAAAGCGCCGGACGGGCCGGTTTCAGGTCCATGGTCTTCGAGTCGTGGCAGTCGGAACAGCCTATGGTGTTCATCACCTCGGGTCCCCACTGCGACCATCGCGGTGCATAAAATTCGGCCACACCCTTCTCGTTCATCAATCGTGGCACATCGGGGCCCTTACAAGTCCAGCAGGTGGCAGGTTGTGGCTCATTGCCCTCGGTCACACCAGGTGCTCCGGTGCGCAGAATGGCTCTCATGTCGTCCAGAGCATGATGATGGCCTCGCGGTGTGTTGTATTCCCACGAAAAGGCGTATCCGGCCCACAATATCACCATATTGGGACGTTGCTCAAGCACATCAACTGACTGTGAACTGTTGAATTCGCTCACAAAGGTAGTATCTTCGGTTTGCAGCCACGTTTCATACTCGCGAGGGAAGTCGTCTTTAAACTTCTCGTTTTGCGCCACGATACCCTCCATTTGTGTCTTGCGATTGTTGAAAACGCTTGCCACTTCGGCGCGACGCTCCAACAGCGACGATGCGATGAGTCCCAGCACGAACACAACCACCATGCAGGCTGCAAACAAGAGCCAGCCTTGCCAACGTTTCAGATGCTTTTCCATATCTGTTTCTGTTTTTTGATTTCAATTCTTTTTGCTTAACGCATTTTGCAACCACTTCGGAACGGGCGATTTCGGTATGGGCACATTGCTTGCCGATGTGGCCGAGAGCGAGTTCATGCCGCCATGGGGCACGTTGCGATGGCAGTCCCAGCAGGCTTTTCCTTCGCCGCGTTTCGATTCCATATAGTCGATGCGTCCCGTTTTCACAAACTCTTGATTGAGTTGTTTGTGACAGCGTATGCAGTTGTTCATGATCACCTCGGCGCTCATGTCTTCGGCCATGATGGCCTGATGTTCGCTGTGGGTGACATAGTAGGCCACGTGTTTCATGCCGTCCATACCCTTGAAGAGATATTTCTTAGCAATGTTTTCGTGAGGCACATGACAGTCGTTGCACGTGGCATCGCGACCGTGAGAGCTATGGCTCCACGTGGCATAATAGGGAGTCATGATGTGGCAATTGACGCATGCCGATGAATCGTTGCCCAGATAGGTGTGCATACGGAGCAGATAGGCGCAGAGCAGTGTTAATCCGACGAACACGCCGGCTACAGCCACAGCCACGATTTTCTGGCAATAAGTTAGTGTTGGTAGCGTCATACAAATACAAACTGGGGTGGTAATAAATTGCCTTTGCAAAGATAGGCATTTTGAGAGCAACATCCAAAACATTTCCAACATTTTTCTTCGCGAAGGCACATAAAAGATCTTAACAACGGAGATTATCTTTCCATGGTATGGTTATCAATTAACCTTTTCGGACAGAAAGGTCGAAGGTGGTTACATTGTGTCTCCTTCTTCGTCATTAGGATATAGAAGGATTCAAAACAAACTAAAGCACAATGAATGCAAAAAATCTAAAAAAATACCGCGGCGTGGTGGTTCCAATGGTGACACCCATCACGCGAGAAGGTGATGTGGATACGGTCGCCGTGGAGCGTATCGTCAACAAAATGGCTGCTTGCGATGTGGCTCCACTGCTGATGGGCACCACGGGCGAAGGACAATCTGTGAGTGTGGCCGGAGGCGTGAGGATGATTGAAGCTGCCAGGCGGGCAAGTGCCGGACGAGTGATAATTTATACTGGACTGACTGGAAATTGTGTGAGCGAACAACTCGATGCTGCCGATAAATTCATCGCGGCAGGTGCCGATGTGGTGGCAGCCACCCTACCCTCCTATTATGCGCTGACTCCAGCACAAATGGAACACTACTATATCATGCTAGCCAACTATCTGACAGTGCCCCTGATGCTCTACAATATCACTATTACCACGCACATGAGTATACCGCTCGACGTGATAGAGCGGCTGAGCCACCACAAGAACATCGTGGGACTGAAAGACTCTGAAAACAATGTGCCGCGACTTGAGGAGGCTCTCCGACTATTTGCCGATCGTGAAGATTTCTCCTATTTCTGCGGATGCGCCGCCAACTCGGCCATAGCATTAAAAAACGGTGCCGACGGCATTGTGCCCAGTGTGGGCAACTATCTGCCACAGATGTATCAAGACCTCTACGTTGCCGGCATCAGAGGCGACATGGCGACGTGTGAGCGTCTGCAACAGGAGACTATCGAAATTGGCAAAATCAATACCGCCGGACTGACGCTTGGCGAGAGCCTGGCTGGCCTGAAGGTGATCATGAAGATGTGCGGACTCTGTGAAGAATACATGCTGCCGCCGCTCACCGAACTTGACAATGATGTGGCACAACGCATCCGTGAACAGGCTGCGCCGATCGTGAAATAAAAGAAAAACAGAAACCTAAAACTTCCGAACCACTACCTCATCACTGAACATGAAACTCCATTGGATAGATATGGTCATCGTACTGTTGTCACTATTGGCAGCAGTAGCCGTGGGCATTTATTTCTCACGAAAGCAAAACAGCACTAAGGCCTATTATGCCGCCAACGGGCAAGTGCCGGCGTGGGCGGTGGGCATGTCGATGTTTGCCACCATCATTTCGAGCGTCACTTTTTTGGCTTATCCCGGTGCAGCCTATGCCGGCAATTGGATATTGTTGGTACAAGGGCTAATGGTGCCCATCGTGTTGTTGGGCATCGTGTGGTTTATTGTGCCTCTGTTCCGACGAGTCATTCGCCTAAGCACCTACGAATATTTCGAACGGCGCTTCGGCCCCTTCGCACGCATTTACAGTTCGTTAGCCTTTGTGCTTGAGCATTTTGCCAAGATGGGCACCATCCTCTACCTCACGGGCATGGCCATGGCTACATTTACGGGCATGGACACCACGATGGTCATCGTCGTGATCGGCATTGTGGTGATATTGCTTACCTATCTGGGCGGCATGGAAGCCATCATCTGGATGGATGTGGCACAGGGATTTCTGCTCATCTTTGGCGGAGTGCTAGCCATCGGCATCTTGTTTTATCTCATCGACGGTGGCGTGGCAACGGTGTTCCGCGTGGCCGGCGAATATCACAAGATTGACTTCGGTCCTTACGACTGGGATTTCCATCAACGCACATTCATCGTGCTCGTGGTGAACGGCATCTTCTATGCGGTTCAGAAATACGGCACCGACCAGAGCATCGTACAGCGCTATCTAGCCGCAAAAGATGAAAAGAGTGCCAAGAAAGCCACCTATCTTGGCATCGCCCTTAGCGTACCGGCATGGACGCTGTTTATGTTTGTAGGCACATGCTTGTTCGTTTACTATTTGCTCAACCCCAACCCTGAAGTGGCGACCATGAAGAGCGATCAGGTGTTTCCCTACTTCATCGCCAACGAGTTGCCTATTGGCATCACGGGATTTATCATTGCGGCATTGGTGGCCGGCGCCATTTCGAGCATCGACAGTGATGTGAACTGCATTTCGGCTGTCATCGTGGAAGACTATTACGGCAAACTGAAGAAGAAGGCCACCGATCGACAGAAGTTGATCGTGGGGCGCTTCTCGGTGTTGCTCATCGGCATCTTGAGCATTTTCATCGCTCTGCTCTATGTGTCGTGGGGTGGTGAAGGTGTGCTGGGCACATTGTTCGGGCTCTATGCCATTGTGTCGGCCGGCATCGTGGGCATCTTCCTATTGGGATTGTTCTCGCGCCGCGCCAACAAGCAGGGCGTTTATATCGGCATCATTGCGGCCATCCTTTTCACGGCATACGCAGTGCTCACCACCACAAGTTATGATGCTGCCGACGGCACCAAGCGACTGATGCTCGACCTCGGGAAATACAATTTCACCCATCACACACTGATGCTCGGCGTATATAGCCATCTCGTGGTGCTTGTAGTGGGCTACATCGCCAGTCTTTTCTTCCGAACGCCCTTGGCCGACAAGGAGCTCACCGTTTACGGTTATCTGGAAGAACGCAAGAAGATGAAAACCGAAAATCACGACAATCAGTAATATTTTTATAAGACACAAATAGCCATGTTCCCCATCATAGCCATCACCATGGGCGACCCTGCCGGCATAGGGCCGGAAATTATCCTAAAGTCGCTCCTCACGGAAGAAGTTTACGATCGTTGTCGTCCGCTCGTCACCGGCGATGCCAAAGTCATGCAATGGACAGCCGAAAAACTGAATTATCCCATTGCCATACGTTCTATCAAACAGGTGAATGAGGCTCGTTTTGAACGGGGCACACTCGATGTCATCGACTTGGAATGTGTGGATATGACAACGTTTCAACCCGGCGTGGTGCAGAAACAATGTGGAAACGCGGCCTTTCTGGCTGTTAGGAAGGCCATCGATCTAGCTATGTCCGGCGAGGTGGATGCCACGGTTACGGCACCACTCAACAAAGAAGCGCTTCATTTGGCTGGGCACAACTTCGATGGACACACGGAAATCTATGCCCATTTCACCAACACAAAGAAGTATGCCATGCTTCTGGCCGATGAAAATCTTCGTGTGATTCATGTTTCCACACACGTGTCGCTTCGCAAAGCCTGCGACTTAGTGAAGAAGGATCGCATCATCGAAGTGACCGAATTGATTGACGATGCTTGTCGCCAATTCGGCATCGTCAAGCCGCACATTGGCATCGCCGGATTGAATCCCCATGCCTCCGAAGGCGGATTGTTCGGATGGGAAGAAGCGCAAGAAATCATCCCTGCCGTGGAAGCATTACGGGTGCGCGGCTTCAACGTGGAAGGTCCAGTGCCGCCTGATTCGCTCTTTGCAAAAGCCCGCAGTGGGAAATTCGACGGGTGTGTGGCCATGTATCACGACCAGGGACACATCGCTTTCAAGATGTGTGGCTTCCAATGGAATAAAGAAACCGGCAAGATGGAGACAGCCAAGGGGGTGAACATCACGCTCGGACTTCCCTTCATCCGTGTTAGCGTGGACCATGGCACGGCTTTCGATGTGGCGGCTCAGGGTGTGGCGGCGCCAGATGCGCTACTGCTCAGCATCGATTATGCTTCGCGTATGGCCCGAAACAAGAAAGCTTGACCTGAGATGATTGTCGTAATCGCTGACGATCTGACGGGTGCGGCCGAAGTGGCCGGCATAGCTTGGCAAAAAGGCTTGAAGGTGCGACTATGCATCGGCGGACAGAGTGATAAGACAATACAAGATGTCGCCGACGTGCTCGTTGTAGCCACCGACACCCGCCAGCAAAACATTCGTGGAGCGGTTGGTGTCACGCGTTCTATCGTCTCGTCAATTCTCTCGCATCATCCTGCCGATGAAGTTGTCTTTTTTAAGAAAACGGATAGCGCTCTTCGCGGTCATATCGTTGCAGAACTTAAGGCCATGATGCCATTGACAAGCAAGCGAAAAGCTCTGCTCTTGGCACAAAACCCGTCGAAAGGTCGCATCATTTCCGATGGTGTTTATTTCATCGACAACACGCCGCTTCATCTCACGTCTTTTCGAAACGATCCCGAATATCCGGCACACACGGCTGTCGTGGAACGCCGTCTGAAAGGCGCCCATTCGCTGCCACTCCACAAACTTCTTGCACGCGGCATCAACGTGGCTGACGCCGTCTCTCTGCAAGATATGCGCAAGCAACTCCAAAAGGCAGACAAAAACACAATGTCAGCGGGAGCTGCTGATGCTTTCGCCTTGTTGTTGGAAAGTTGTTCTATCGAAAAATCGTGTTCTGAGGCACCCGTTGCCGACGCATCCCTTCCCGTCCTTTTGTTTCAGGGTAGCACACAAAGCAAGCCCAATCCTTTCGACTTGCCCGAATCATTGATGCCCGATGCTGTGTATCATGGCGGCAATGCCGACGCTTGGATGCCCGACATTTTGGAACGATGGCAAGAAAGGCACGACCTCGTTTTACGCATCCCTCAAGCATCGGGAGGCGGGAAACGCCGCGCCATTCATTTGCGCCTCGTCATGGCGGAGGTGGCAACTCGTTTGCTCTACCACTCCCCTTCCCCCATTCATCTTGTGATAGAGGGCGGTGCCACAGCGTTTGCCATTCTCCAACGATTGGGATGGCGCACGCTGCGAGTGGTCGCCGAACCGGCACCAGGTGTTGTTACGCTTGCTCACAACGCCTCTCTGGTTACGCTCAAGCCAGGCAGTTATCCGTGGGGAACTTTCCATCCGGCAGCTTCCGCTTAAAGGCTTTCACCACGCGTGTTCGCTATTAGGCCACAATAACTTCGTGTATCTTATCCACATACTGACCGATGCAGGCCGTATAATTCTCGCCGGTGTCAAGCCAATTGTAGTCGGCGAATGGCGCAGTGTTGGTAAGATTGTTTCTCTGTATATCACCGTTCTCGCAGACATAGGCGATGATAGACTTCAGATATTCCTCCTGCCTGGCGTTGAGGTCGGTTCTTGATATGAGGTCGGAAAACATCTGCACAGCCGTTGGGCGATCCACTCCGATGATGGAACGAATAAAGATGCCCACATGATCCCCGCATTGCATTTGTGAGGTCATCCGCTCATATTCATCCTTGCAGCCGAGTTTGTTCCACAGGATATCCTCCAATTCTTGGATGTCCGACTTGTCAAGTTGTTGCAGCGTCTTAATCTTGTTCAGCACGGGCAAATCCTCGTTCTCTGCAAGATAGTCTATCACTCTCTGCCGGTATGTAACGGGGCTTATCGAGGTCTCGATTTCGCCACCGTCCATAAACACATCGTCGATGTCTGTCGTAAAGGTCTTGCCTCCATCGTGCTCAACAAACTGAACAATCTCCCGCAACGCTGTCCTCACCTTCTCAAGGTTAGACAATGTGAGGTTGTCCCAAAAGTTTTCTGTGAGCACTTCATTGATGATGTTCATCTTTTCCTTCACCTGTGGGATGGAGGCTCTTTCGGTGAGTTCCTGCGCAATACGGATAACCTTCTTCTTGGCCCTGTTGGAATTAACAGTATTGTCGAGCAACGACAGCTCTATCAGAAGCATAAGGGCATCAAACCTCAACGCACTTTCTTCTCCCAAATTGCCTAGGAGCAAATGGCCAATTCTACCCTTGATGGTGACAACATCCACGGCCGAGACATATTGCCACGATTCCTCCTTTCGATATTTCTCCACCGCCTCCCGATTCATACGCACATCTATCCGCTTGTCGTTGAGGCCGGCCACGCTTTCGCGAAGTTCGGCCTTCAGCGCATCGTGCAACGATTTGTCGAAAGGAATGGCTTGGTGAGCGGCCGTCTGCAATTCAAAAGCGATGTCGGTCTTGAGCCCAAACACCCTTTCCGAAAGGCTTTGGGGGTCTGCCGATTCTTCGCCGTTGGCATTCATGGAGAAATAATCAAAGTTGCCGCACCAATCAAAGATTTTGAAATACTCCTTGTTTTTACCTTCGCCGAATATTCCTTCCGACAATCGCGTGCCCCGACCAATCATTTGATTAAACTTAATCTTAGACTTCACCACCTTGAAAAACACAAGATTCAGAATGTCGGGCACATCGATGCCGGTGTCGAGCATATCCACCGACACGGCAATTTGCGGCAGGCCGTCTCTCACCTCAAACCGGTCGATGAGGTCCCTGCTATAGTTCACATAGTTGTCGATCAGCGTGCAGAAGTCTGCGCCGTATTGAGGATACAACACGCCAAATCGCTTCACAATCAGTTCGGCGTGCTGATGGTTGGCCGCAAAGATGATGGTCTTGCCAATCCGCTGCCCGTCTTGCACTTTCAGTCCGTTGGTCATCAGGTCTTGGAGCACCACGTCCACGGTGTCGTTATTGAAGATATACTTGAAGATTTCGCTGCTTTCAATGTCTCTTGCCTCACCTTCCTCGTATTCCCACACGCTCTCAAGTTGTTCCTTCTCGCTCTGCGGCAATTCATTGTACTTAATTCCACTTTCAAGAATCTTTGTTCCCCTCTTATAAGCCTTAAATGGAACTAAGTATCCATCCGCAACGGATTCCTGCAATTCGTAGGCAAAATTGGGGATGCCCTCTTCCAGTTCAAACAGTTGATAGGTGCTCTTGCCGACTTCCTCTCGTGGCGTGGCTGTCAATCCTATCAGCAACGCATCAAAATATTCAAAGATGCTGCCATATTTACCGAACACCGAGCGGTGGGCCTCGTCAATGATGATAAGGTCGAACCGGCCAACGCCAAACTGCTTGTCGTCGGCGTCGATATAGTTGATCATTGTTTGATATGTGGAGAGCACCACGCGGGCGTTAAGGTCTTTGTCGGGATTGCCGTTGTCCGACAATTCGCAGAACGTCATCTGTGGCAGAAACTTGGCAAATCCTTTCCTCAATGCCTGCGATACCAAAGCTTTCCTGTCGGCAAGGAAAAGCACGTTCCTCACCCAATTATTCCTTATAAGCACATCCACCAATAAAACGGCGGTTCTTGTCTTTCCTGTGCCCGTAGCCATAACAAGAAGGGCTTTCCTATGATTGCTATTGAAATGCTCACATACGGCCTTTATTGCTCTCTTCTGATACTCTCTGTTGGTTATATCGTCATTGATTTGCAGGTCACTGATGTCGCTTCTGCCGCGCCTTTGGATTAAGAGTTCAAGTTCTTCCTCGCGATGAAAGCCATACACTTCTCTTTCGGGATAGAGACCGTCTATGATGGTGGTGCGAAAACCGTTGGACAAGTAGATGATTGGCTTTACTCCACACTTGGCTTCAAGGCATTTGGCATACAGATCCGCTTGGTGCCTACCCTCCGCTATATCCACACTTGTTCGCTTGGCCTCCACCACGGCCAGGGGGACCCCGTTTGCGCCAAACAGCACATAGTCGGCATATCCCACCGCGTGGGCGTTGGGCATCCCTTCAAGTGCTATCTCGATGCAAGCCTTCGACGGTGCTATCAGATTCTTCTTGTCCAGCACCTCCCATCCGGCCTCCTTCAGCAGTTGGTCTATAAAGAGTTTCCTCGTTTCCTTCTCTGTCAAGTCTCCGGAAATCTTAACCGACTCCGTCAGTTTCTCTACCTTTGGCAAATTCTCCACCACCGAAGCATCGGGCTTTACCTCCTTCGGCTCCGGCACAATGACGGGTTGCGGATGCTGAGGTATCAGCGTTTTGTCGAAGTCGGGGACTTCACTTATCACCCCCAACTTATTGAGTACTGCACCCGTAAATGCGTGCAGGTTTAGCAATGAGAAGAAGGATTCTTTGCGGGAAACATTTCCCACATGAGCTGCATTGTTGCCTGCCTTTCTTATGTAGTGCAGCCGCCTCAACAGGTCAAAGGAATCTGCTCCGAGAAAGTCCTTAAACTGTCTGTCGTCCACCAGTTCAAAGAGACTCGGATTCTCACCCGTCTCGTATTTGTTCAGCAGATAGATGGCCTTCACAAGATACTCCAATGCCCTGCGAGCATTGAGTGCACTTTTGTCGGGGTCGGCACACTGAAACTCCTCAGCCAAATAGCAGTAGCCATATAGCGTCTTGAAGGCCGGCTCGTTCTTCAGGAAATCGAAGTTTCTCATGATGCAGGGATTTATGCGTTAACCAAAATACTTGTCCATAGTCGCATCCAATAGGGTTTGAACCTCTTGGAGAGATTGAGAGAGGAGGAATTTCTGATGTTGTAAAGCCTCTATTTTGTTTGCAAACGATTGTTGCAGTTCAAATGGAGGTAAGATAAATGGGGTTTTCTCCATTCCGTTCTTTGTAAGGTGAATCATTCCTATCCCGTGCATTTGATTTCTCAAATCACTGACAACAGAGTTCAACAAATGGCAAAGATAGATTTTTTCAACTTGCTTGTCGTCATACTTTACCTTCCATATATGGTAATGGTAAATAGTCTTTTCGCCTTCCCAAATTCTTGCGCCAAACGACGCAGACCAAGCAAAAAGTAAATCCCCATTGTAACAATATTTATCTGCTTCCAATTCTAAATTGGAATAATAATAATTCTTGTCTGAGAAGAAGTTACCAACTCTTAATACAACATACTTCCCTGCCGCGAGTAATTCTTCTTGGGAATAAGCTCTCCCGTTTATCAGTTCTGCAAATGTATTTAGTAGAGGTTTATCCCATCCTTTCTCGTTCGTTATTGGGTCTCCGAACATATCATAGAAAGTGGCTTGGGCAAGGTTGTCGAGTTCTCGCAGCTGCTCTTTCTTCTTGTCAATGATGTCGCTCAATAGGTCTAATTCCGCAACAATTGATTGTTGTTCAGAGAGAGGGGGAATAGGAAACCTATATTTAGCAAGGTCTGAAAATTTAAGATTAGTTATGTTTGCACCATTACTAATAGTTTTTAGAAATGTCTTAAAGGAATTGGACAAGCAAGCATAATACAAGTATTTGCCTTCAAGATGACCTAATGGAGTGATTTGCCCCATAAAACCTCCAAAGGCAAATTCATAATCTTTATCCACATAAGCAACCTTGCCAATATGGTTAGAACTTCCATTTGACATACAGATAAAGATGGAATTTTTCTTTAGAAGCCTTTCTTGGGGAATATTGAAATCTTCTTTTAGATATTTGATTTCCTCAAAATTGAGTTTATGGGAAACCAAATCAATATTATTTGACCGAAGAACTGCCTTTGATGTGATGCTTCCTGATTCATCATCCTTCCCATAGGTTAAGCCTCTTTGGAAGGTAGCCACATTGTCCAATATATCCCAATCCACTTTCATACTACTTCAAGAACCTTTCTTTGTACTCTTTAATGGATGCTGTAATCTCGTTCTCCATCGTCTCCATTCGGTCGAGAATCACAGACGGGGCTTCATACTCCACCTTCACCCGCTCCACCTCTTTATATTTGTTGATGGACAGGTCGTAGTCGTTCGCCCTGATTTCCTCCACGGGCACGAGGAACGACTTGTCTTTGCGGCTTCTGTTGGCCTCGCCCTCCAAATTCTTGAATCGCTGAACCACATCGGGAATGTCGTTCTCGCTCGTGGGCGTGCGCTTTTGGTCGAGCGAAAAGCCGTCGGCCTTCATATCATAAAACCACACCTGGTCCGTGCCGCCGGCGTTGGTCTTGGTGAAAACGAGGATAGCCGTGGATACGCCCGAATAAGGCTGGAACACGCCCGCGGGCATCGAAATCACCGCCTGCAGCTGCTGATGGTCCACCAACTCCCGCCTGACCGACTTGTGGCCTCGGCTGTTGCCAAACAGCACGCCGTCGGGGACGATGCTTGCACATCGGCCGCCCTTTCTGAGCGACCGGACGAAAAGTGAAAGGAACAGAAGCTCCGTCTTTTTGGTGGGCGCTATGGCCAGCAGGTTCTTATTGATAATCTCGTTGTCAAGACTGCCGGCAAATGGCGGATTGGCCATGATGAGATTATACCGCTCCGAGTCGGTGTTGTCGGAAGATAGCGAATCTCTGTAGGCTATGCCAGGACTGTCCACGCCGTGCAGCAGCAGGTTCATGGCGCCGATGCGCAACATGGTTTGGTCGGTGTCGAAGCCGCTAAACATCGTGCTCTTGTAGTGATCCATATTGGCAGATTTCAGCAGCTCGTTTTTGTAGCGCTCCCCAATATATTTCGCACACTCCACGATGAAGCCGCCGCTGCCCATGGCAGGGTCGCACATCTCATCGCTGAGGGTGGGCTCCATCATCTCCACCATCATGCGGATGATGTGTCGCGGGGTGCGAAATTGGCCGTTGTTGCCCGATGCCGCCATCTTGCCGAGCACATACTCATAAACATCGCCCATGGTGTCGCGGTTGTTCATGTCAAGGCTGTCGATGCCGTCAACAATCTTCACGAGCACATGACTGTTGGGGATTTTGAAGGCCGCATCGGTCATATACTTGCTGTAGGCCGACTCCTTCCCTCCGTTGAGATTTTTGATGAAGACAAACACGTTCTCGCGGACGGTCTTGAACATGATGTCGGGGGCGTAGTTCTTGAAAACGCTCCACCGCATGGATGGATAGGGCACATCTCTGTCGGTGTCGGGGTTGTGCCAATGGCCCTGCTTGAACAGCGCGTCTTGGATGGAGTTGCCAAACAGGGCTGCACTTGCTTCCTGCTTGATCTGCTTGTCGTCGAGCATTTTCATGAAGAACAGATAAGTCATCTGCTCAAGTACGTCCATCGGATTGGTGATGCCACCGGTCCAAAACGAATCCCAGATTTGGTCTATCTTATTCTTGATTTCTCCCGTAATCATGGCTGCATCGGTGTTTTGACTATTCCCACTCTATGGTCGATGGCGGTTTTGAGGAGATGTCGTAACACACGCGGTTCACGCCCCTCACCTTGTTGATGATTTCGTTGCTCACCTTGGCCAGAAATTCATAGGGCAATCGGGCCCAGTCGGCCGTCATGGCATCCACAGACGTCACGGCACGCAGCGCCACAGGGTGCTCATAGGTGCGCTCATCGCCCATCACCCCCACCGACCTAACGGTGGACAACAAGATGGCACCGGCCTGCCACACGTGGTCGTAGAGTGGCTGTCCGTCGTCGGCTTTCCAGGTGTGGAGCCCTTCGATGAAGATGTCGTCGGCCTCTTGAAGTATGCGAACCTTCTCTGGCGTGATGTCGCCCAATATGCGCACGGCCAGTCCGGGACCGGGGAAGGGGTGGCGCTTGATGAGATTTTCGGGCATCTCCATCTGATAGCCCACTCGCCGAACTTCGTCTTTGAACAGCCATTTCAGGGGTTCACAGAGCTTCAGATGCATCTCTTTGGGCAGTCCGCCCACATTGTGATGACTCTTAATCACCATGCCCGTTATCGACAAGCTCTCTATGCGATCGGGATAGATGGTGCCTTGTGCCAGCCATTTGGCGTCGGTGATTTTCTTGGCTTCGGCATTAAACACCTCCACAAAGTCGCGCCCTATAATCTTGCGCTTCTGTTCGGGATCGGTGACGCCCTTCAGGTCGCTGAAGAATTTCTCTGAGGCATCCACGCCGATGACGTTGAGCCCCAAGCTCTCGTAGCTCTTCATCACCTTGCTGAACTCGTCTTTGCGCAACATGCCGTGGTCCACGAAGATACACGTCAGATGGTTGCCAATGGCCTTGTTGAGCAACACGGCACACACCGATGAATCCACGCCACCCGACAATCCCAAGATCACGCGATCGTCACCCAGCTCTTCACGGAGCGCCTTCACGGTGGTTTCCACAAACGATGCGGCGCTCCATTCCTGCCGACTGCCGCAGATGTCCACCACGAAATTTTTCAGCAATTGCTTGCCCTGCGTGGTGTGATACACCTCGGGGTGAAATTGAACGGCCCACAAGCGCTGTTGTACGTTGGCATAGGCGGCAAACTTCACGTCTTCTGTCGAAGCAATGCAGCGGCATCCTTCAGGGATGGCTGTGATGGTGTCGCCGTGGCTCATCCACACTTGTGAGTTTTGCTCAAAGCCACAAAAGAGTGGATTGGTGGCATCAAACTTGCGCAACAATGCTCGCCCGTATTCGCGAGCATCGGTGCGCTCCACTCGTCCGCCCCCTTCGTTGGCGATGAATTGTGCGCCATAACAGATGCCCAGCAGCGGCTTGCGCCCCATGAATCTGCTCAAATCGGCCCTGAACGCCTGCGGGTCGTGCACCGAATAGGGCGACCCACTCAATATCACGCCTATCACATCGCTGTCGTCATCAGGATATTTGTTGTAGGGCAGAATCTCGCAAAACGTGTCTAATTCGCGCACGCGTCGTCCTATCAACTGCGTGGTTTGACTCCCGAAGTCAAGAATGATAATCTTTTGTTGAGACATATTGTTTAAGTCTTTGTATGATTAATGTTTATGTTGTTCCTGTTTAGCATTCCTTTAAGAATTGTTCGGCCTGTTCTAGCGCCTCGGGCTTTCCCACGTCGAGCAGTCGCAAGCCCTCCATGGCGTGCCCCTTTATGACGGCGCTGTCGCATTGTTTGAGATAAAAGTCGATGATGGAAAAGCGCTCCGGCCACGAGGCCATCGCTTCGAACAGCGCCGGCGAGAAACAATGAATTCCACTGAAGGCCAACCGGCGCTGGCCGTCGGTGCTGTGAGCCGCCATGTTTCGATGCACCCATTCGTGTGGACTTTTCACTTCGCCAGTCTCCGTGTTGGTCCATCCCACAAGTCTGTTGCCTTCGTCAAAAAGCAGATAGCGCTTCGTCTTTCTGTCGCTCACCAACAGTGTGGCATCGTTGCCATCGGCCTTGGCATAGAAGTCGGCCAGATCGGCGTTGCTCAGTATATCCACGTTGTGTATCAAGATGGGCGCCGAGAGATCAAACAAGTTTTGTGCTTTTCTGATGCCGCCACCCGTTTCCAACAGCAGCTGTGTCTCGTCGCTAATGCGGATATCCATCCCGAAACACCGATTAATCGCCAGATAATCCTGGATTTGTTCGGCAAAGTGATGCACATTCACCACCACACGCTCAAATCCTGCGTCTTTCAATTTCATCAGCAGGTGGTAGAGCAACGGCTGCCCATCCACCTTCACCAGCGCCTTCGGCATCGTGCTGGTGAGCGGTTGCAAGCGTGTGCCCAAGCCTGCAGCAAAAATCATCGCTTGTTTCATACCCTGCAAAGGTAGTGCAAATGAGTGGAAAAACAAAGAAAAACCTTTAGTTTTTCGTATGGGTTTCCCGAGTGCAGCCTACCTAAGCCGAAGGCAGAGGTAGTGCAAATGAGTGGAAAAACAAAGAAAAACCTTTAGTTTTTCGTATGGGGTTCCCGAGTGCAGCCTACCTAAGCCGAAGGCAGAGGTAGTGCAAATGAGTGGAAAAACAAAGAAAAACCTTTAGTTTTTCGTATGGGTTTCCCGAAACATTTCATCATCCATGCCTGCTGCAAATGGTGTCGGTTTGTCCTTCATCGGCGCAGAACAAGTTTTAAATTATGACAAAAAGTGGCAAAGATGCGTTGAACTCGAGTTTTTTTACTACCTTTGTATCTCGAAATCCGCCATGCTCGGGAAACGGAGTCGCAATGGGCGATGCCGCGCATGCCGGCAGACTGACGGAGGCCGACCGCTGATAATGAAAAACCAAACTATAAATAACGGAAAATCATGAGACAAAAGAAATTCATTTTGCAAGAGAGTGAGCTGCCCACGCAGTGGTATAACATCCAGGCCGACATGGTGAACAAGCCGTTGCCGCCCCTCAATCCTGCCACCCACGAGCCGCTGAAGGCCGAGGATTTGTTCCCCATCTTCGCCGAGGAGTGTAGCAGGCAGGAGCTCGACCAGGAACACGCGTGGATAGACATTCCCGAGGAATTGCAAGAAAAATATCGTTTCTACAGAAGCACGCCGCTGGTGCGCGCCTATGAGTTGGAGAAGGCGCTCGATACGCCGGCCCACATCTATTTCAAGAACGAGAGCACCAATCCGCTGGGCTCACACAAGATCAATTCGGCACTGGCGCAATGTTATTATTGTCGCGAACAGGGGGTGACGAATGTGACCACCGAGACCGGCGCCGGCCAATGGGGCGCCGCTCTGGCTTATGCGGCAAAGGTGTTCGGACTGGAAGCAGCCGTCTATCAGGTGAAGCTCACCATGCAACAGAAGCCCTATCGCTCGAGCATCATGCGCACGTTTGGTGCATCAGTGGAAGGTTCGCCATCGATGTCCACACGCGCAGGCAAGGATATTCTGACCAAAGACCCCACGCACCCGGGTTCGCTGGGAACGGCCATCTCTGAGGCCATCGAGCTGGCCATGAGCACCCCCAACTGCAAATACACGCTCGGATCGGTGTTGAGCCACGTCACGCTCCATCAAACGGTGATTGGTCTGGAGGCCGAAAAGCAGATGGAAATGGCGGGCGAATATCCCGACATCGTGATTGGCTGCTTCGGCGGTGGCTCCAATTTCGGCGGTATTTCGTTCCCCTTCTTGCGCCACAACATTCTCGACGGCAAGAAAACGCAGTTCCTTGCGGCCGAACCGGCCAGCTGCCCCAAACTGACGCGCGGCAAGTTTGAATACGACTTTGGCGACTCGTCAGGCTACACACCACTGCTGCCCATGTTCACGCTCGGCCACGGTTTCAAGCCGGCCAACATTCACGCCGGCGGTTTGCGCTATCACGGCGCTGGCACCATCGTGAGTCAGTTGCTCAAAGACCACATGATGGGCGCCGTGGACATCCCGCAGCTCGAAACGTTCGACGCCGGAATCCTCTTCGCCCGCACCGAAGGCATCATTCCCGCACCGGAGAGTTGCCACGCCATCGCTGCCACCATTCGCGAGGCCAAGAAGTGCAAGGAGGCCGGCGAGTCGAAGGTGATCTTGTTTAATCTCTCGGGCCACGGACTCATCGACATGCCATCGTATGATCAATACATCAACGGCGACCTGCGCAATTACACCGTCACCGACGAAGAAATCAATGGTTATCTGAAAGACGTGCCGCAAGTGTAAATCGCGGCGGGCGGCGGGCGTTGAAGGCTTCTTTGCGGCCAGCATCTGCCATGCGCAACGCCACGGCCATCTGCGCCTGCCGCCCTGCATCCGTTATGGTCAGCATCCGGCATTCAGCCCTCCTCGTTTTGTTGTGTGGCGCGTGTTCGTGTGCCGCACAGACAGCCTTCAGCGGCGACATCGCGCCTCTGGAGCAAGGCCACAAGAGCCGTCATCGCACGCTACAATATGTACCGCGCGACGACGGCTTCTATTGTATAGATGGTCATCATCGCTACACACGGGCGCTCTATGGCGGGTGGTCGGGCTATCGCTTGGAAACGAGCGACCGCCCCTTGTTTGCTCTTTTTCAAGACTCTAAAAACTGCCGCAATGTGGCTTTCACGCTGACCTTTCGGGGCAAGACCGTGGCGCTCGACAGCACCGACCATTGCGAAGCCATCTATAAGGCGGGGCGCAGGCAATATGTGTTGAGCGACCAGCGATGGGGCCACGGGGCACGACTGCTGGTGACGGCCGTGTGTCTCAACGACCGCGACGCCGCCCTGTGGGAGTTTAGCGCCCAAGGATTTGACCAATCCCCCACCCTGCGCGCCACTTTGTGCAACATCAAAGCTCGCCGACTGTTGCGCAACGGTGATTATGGCGTGGATGCTCCCGATGCCTTCGAAGCCGATGGCGAGCCACAAGAAGAGCGACAATGGCTGTTGCCGGCCGACACGCCATGCTACGCCATGGCCGAAGGGCTCCACTTGGTGGAGTGTTCCGACGGTGCGACACTGATGGCGACGTGCCTGCAACAGAACGATCGCACAGCACGGCGCATTCGTTTCAACACCCCCGACCCCTACATCAATGCCCTCGACGATGCACTGCTCTTTGCGGCCGATGGCGCATGGGACGGCAAAACGTGGCTCCACGGCGCCATCGGATGGCGGACGCAGCTCAACGGATGGCGCGGCGGATATCTGGCCGACGTGCTGGGATACAACGACCGCGCAAGGTCGCACTTTTCGGCATACGCCGCCAGTCAGGTGACCGATGTGCCGCCCACCATTGCTCATCCCACACAAGACCCCACGCAGGGCCTCTCGCGCGCCTTGAAACAGTGGGGCACGCAGATGTATTCCAACGGCTACATCTGTCGCAAGCCCAACAATCCGCATCAGATGCACCACTACGACATGAATCTGAACTATGTGGACGAGCTGTTGTGGCACTTTGAATATGATGCCGACACGGCCTATATGCGCGAGATGTGGCCGGTGATGGAGCGCCACTTGGCGTGGGAAAAGCGCAACTTCGACCCCGACGGCGACCATCTCTACGACGCCTATTGCTGCATTTGGGCCAGCGATGCGCTTTATTACAGTGGCGGCGCTGTGACTCATTCGTCAGCCTACAACTATCGCGCCAATCGCTTGGCGGCCAAGATGGCGCGGCGCCTAGGACTCGACGGGAGGCCATACGAAGAGGAAGCAAACGCCATTCTCAAGGCCATGAACGAACGGCTGTGGGCCCCTGGGCAGCATTGGGCCGAATATCAAGACCTAATGGGCCTGAAGCGCGTCCACACCGATGCGGCCTTGTGGAGCATCTATACACCCGTGGATTGCGGCGTGGGCACCGCCAAACAAATGTATCAAAACACGCTCTTCGTGGATAGCGTGACGCCCCACTTCCACATCGACTACACCATTCCGGCGAAATATGCGGCTTATCCCAAGGCTGGCGACGACCTCTACGTGGTGTCCACCACGCGCTGGATGCCATACAGCTGGAGCATCAACAATGTGGCGTCGGCCGAAATCATGAACACGGCGCTGGCATTCTACACGGCGGGGCGGCCGGATGCCGCATTCCGCTTGTTGAAGGGCAACATCATGGACCAGATGTATCTGAGCGATTGCCCTGCCAACTTCGGGCAGGTGTCTTTCTATGATGCGGCCCGCGGCGAATGTTATCGCGACTTTTCCGACAACACGGGGACATCGGCGCGTGCCTTGTTGCAGGGGCTTTTCGGCATTGTTCCCCATGCGCTCGACGGCAAATGCCTATTGCGCCCCAGCTTCCCCGAGGATTGGGAAGAGGCCGCCATCGAAACGCCCTATCTCTCCTACGCCTTCCGGCGCGAGGGCGGCACGGATGTTTACACCGTGAGTCAGCGCTTTGCCCAACCTTTGAAAATCACGCTGCGGCAAACCCTTGGCGGCGGTCGTTTCGTCGATCATGAGGGCACGGCCGATAGTGTGCAAACCTTCCGTTTTGCCACTATTGCCCGCGAAAAAGAACATGTGAATATCGGTGCTGGCCGCACTGTGCCCTTCACGACGAAGGAGCTGGGGCTGGAAGTGCCCGAGCAGCGCGCGGCGCATCATCGGTCGGTGGATCTTTCCCGACATTTTAATGCCAACGTGAGCGACATCTTCCGCGATGAATATCGCTCGCCCCGACCGCCCTACACCACTCTTCAGATTCCCATTCAGGGCATCGGACAGTGGTGTCATCCCGAAATACGGCCCGAGATCAACGACTCCGTGTTTCGTTCAAAAATTCGCCACGGCCGCTTCCATGTTGCTGGGACGCCCTTCCGCACGCCGGCCAAGGGACACAACGTCGCGTTCACCTCGCTATGGGACAATCATCCATCGCGGCTCGACATTCCGCTGAGCGGTAAAGTCAATGCCGCCTGCCTGCTTCTGGCCGGTTCTACCAATCACATGCAGAGCCATATCGACAACGCCATCGTGGTGGTGCGCTATGCCGACGAATCGACCGACACGCTCCACCTGATTCCGCCCTATAATTGGTGTCCCATAGAGCAAGACTATTACGATGACGGGGCTGCATTCAGCACCCTTTCGCTCAAGCCCTATCGTGTTTGTCTGGGCACGGGAAACGTGAGTAGAACGCTCGCCGACGATCTCGGCATCACCCGCGCCTACGACCGCGCCCTGCCCGGAGGCGCTGCACAACTGCTGCGCATGCCGCTCGACAGCACCAAACCGCTGCGCGCCATCAGCGTCATTCCGCTGGCCAACGACGTCATCGTGGGACTGATGGGCCTCACGCTGGAACACTGATATCGCAAAAACAAAACAACTCGTATGGCACGGGCCGCAAAACAAACCATGAAGATTGCCGGCATCATCCTCGCAACGATGATGGTGCTGAGCGGTGCGGCTCTGCTGGTGTTGCAAAGTCCGATGGTGCAACGCCGTATGAATGCGTATGCCACGGCCGCGCTCGCCGACAAGTTGGAAACGCACGTGAAGGTGGGCCAAGCGCGGCTCAACCTCTTTGAGCGCCGTGTGCAACTGAGCGATGTGGAGATAGACGACCGACAAGGAAACGACCTGTTTCGTCTCGACCGTCTCGATGTGGGCATCGCGCTGCTGCCATTGCTCCACAACGAAATCAATGTGAAGAAGGCTTCCATCAAGGGCCTGCACGCCAAACTGCTGAAACCTTCCACCCACGACCCCGCCAACTATCAATTTGTTATCGATGCACTGAAGAGCAACCGCCCGAAGCGCAAGAAGAAGACCCGCATAAATATCGATGTAGAAAAACTCATGATAGAGGACAACAGCGTGGTGTACAACGATGACGCATTCACACTGAAACGACTCTTTTTCCGCAAGGGAAACACCGGCCGACTGGAAGATTTGCAAACGCGCCGCATGGTGGTGACTCAGCAGGGCGACACCGTGACCCATTCGATGAGCGTGGGGCGCGCCGCTTTTTCCATGCACGAGAGGGGCTCCAACCTGCTCACGGCGCGCGATATCCACTACTCCACCCACAGTAATGCCGTGTCTGACGAGCAAAAGAGCCTTCCCGATGCCAGACATCTCGATGTGGAAGCCGAGTTGCGCATGGCGTTCAGCTATCTCGACATCGACTCCGTGGATGCCGCTATCCAGAAGTTGAACGTCACCGATCGCGCGTCGGGCTTCCATGCCGATGTGTCGCGACTTCATCTTTCCTGCAACCAACAGACCTTCCGCGTGGCAGGACTCACCATGTCGTTTGGCAACAATAAAGACCTTGTCGGCGACTTGTCGCTCTCACAAGCCTTATACGAAAAACACAAGGGCGGGCAGGCCGAACACATCATGGCCCGACTGGAGAACAGCGGCGCCGTGCCGACCGACGACCGCATCGAGGTGGCGCGCATCGGTTTCACCGAAAACCGGCGCAGCAAACTGTTCGACATCGCCGGCCTGCAATACATCAGAAACGGCCAACATCGGCAGACGCGCCACAACCGGACGGGGATGCCCGATTTCTCCAACTTTCATCTGACGGCCAATATCAAGGCTTCCGTGGAACAAGAAACGCGACACTCGCAGCGCATCAGCATCAACGAATGCCGCGCCGTGGAGCACCACTCGGGCATGCGGCTCACCGAGGTGAAAATGAAAGCCACTACCGGCGGCGCCACAACACGCGTGAGCGACCTGACGATTGCGGCCGAAAATCCCGATGCACGCATGAAGGGCAACGTCTCGCTTGAGTCGCTCATCTTGCGTCGCGACAGCACGGGCACGCTCAAAAATCTGGCCGCCGCATGGATGCTCCCGCAACAACGCGGACAAGGGCGAGCGCAGGTGGCCTTTGGCGACGTGATCGATCTAGGCAACCGGTGGCTGTTGAACCTTTCGGGCATACGCTACGCCTCCGACGCCACCAGCCGCGGCATCGACGTAACGGCCTCGGCACAGATGCGATTGATGAAGGACATGTCGGAGCACATCCGCGCCGACATTCTCCACATAGAGGCGACAGACCGGCCATCGGGATTGCGTTTGAATGACTTGAATGCGGCGCTCACTCTTGACCGCCAAAAAGCTACGCTCGATCGGCCGGCAGCCCGCTGGTGTATGAACACGAAAGGACTGCCCACCGACCACTCGGCGCGCGCCGAGCAACTAGTTGTCACGAATGATGCCGGTCGCCGCCACAAAATACTGTTGCGCGGACTGCACTACACCACCGACAACCATCAGGCCATGAAAGCCGCTTCGCCCGACAAGCGCCGTGCGCCGGATGTGGGCCATCTGGACCTCACCGCCGATGCCCTGCTGCAGGTGAATTCCGCCGAGAAAGGCACCATCTACATCCGCGTGGACCGTCTTCGTGCTCGCGAAAAGCACTCACACATTGCGGTGGAACAGCTCTCCGCAAACATCACGGGCGGCAGGCGCGCCTTCACCTTCAGCCCGCTGTCTGCACGCATCACGTGGGAAACGGCCAACGGGCGCCGCGACGGCGGTCTCGACATCAATGCCGATGTGAACGCCCGTCTCGCCACCACACCCGATGGACAACTATCGGCCGACATCAAGAGCGCCAAAATCGTGGAGCACATCACGGGCATGCACGTCACCCAACTGGCGGGAAAACTGGAACGCGACAAGCAACAAGCGCACGTGAGTGGACTGCAACTGATGCTCAACAACACGGCTCGCAACACCCACGCCCAATGCACCATCGACGACCTCGTGTTGAGAAAAGATTTCACGGGTGGTCTGCGCCATCTGACAGCCCGCTGGAATGCCCACACCAAAAACGGAGAGGTGGACAACGAGTTGAGCGCCGCCAACATCAGCATGCAGCCACGGGGCGCCGCCAAACAACTGACCATGCAGGCGCTGCGCTTCACCACCGACAACCACCAGCCGCGCAAAAACGCTGGCAAACCCAAGCGCGGATTTTTCGATGTCACACATCTCGACCTGAATGCCGACTTGTTGTTCGATGTGTCGCATGTGGACAAGAACTGCATCACCGCCACCCTGACGCGCGGCACCCTCACCGATACGGCGGCCGGCATCGACGTGCGCAACATGCGACTGCAAGCCGACATAGACAAAACCGGCGCACGGCTTCGCAACATCAGCATAAGGTTGCCCAATTCGGAGGTGAACATCGGGCAGGCCGACTTTGATTTCCCCGACAAGCGACAGCAGCGCGACTTTGCCTATCGGGCCGACGACATCGAGGGCGACGTGTTGCTGCAAGACATCGCCTACACGTTTGCGCCCATTCTGAAGTCATTCACGCTGCCCCTCCACGTCAAAACGCGCATGAACGGCGACCAGCAATCCATTCATTTCAACGACATCACGGTCAACACGCTCGACCAACAACTGCAAGTGGAAGCCGAGGGACACCTCACCAATCTGCGGAATAAGTATGAGCTCGTGGTGGCTTTCCATGTGGATAGTCTGCTGGCGCGCGGCAATTCCAAGCAGAAAATGATAGACCAGTTCCCCGTGAAAAAACTCATGATGGACCAGGTGGACGCACTCGGAACCATCAGCTACAAAGGCGATTTCCGCGTGCTATGGAAGAAAGAAGAGTTTGAAGGCCTGCTGTGTTCACGAATCGGCAACCTCGATTTCAACTTCGCGCTCGACGAAAAGAACAAGTATATCACCGGCCGGTTCTTCACCGACTCGTTGCACCTCGGCGAAGCGTTCGACGTGAAGCACTTGGGCAACGTGGGATGCCGTGCCGACTTCAAGATGGATTTCGCCAAGGCGCGCACCGCCACCATGCGCACCATCAAGGGCGGACTGCTACCCATCGGCGAGGCCCACGCCGAAGTGACTCACGCCCGCTATAAGCGCTACAACATCCGCAACCTGCACGCCGAAGCACGCTCCAATGGCGCTGTGGCCCACGGTCGCGTGGAGCGCAAGGGGCGCAACATCGACCTCGTGGCTACCTTCAACTATTTGCGCACGCAATTGAAGAAGAAAATCAAGGTGAAACCAGGCATCCGCCTTCACAAGGCCTTTAAGAAACGCGTCAACGACGAAGCGATCGCCCCCGAACCCAAGGCGCGGGTGCTTCCCCATACTCCACATTCAATTGGACGCTGAAGGCGGGATTAAAGTTGTATTTCAATGCCGCGCCGATGCGATCGCCCACGCGCCCCATGCCATAAACGGGGAGCGGCGCACGGCTCGTCACCAGCGACTTTTGTGCATACACGTAGGCTTCCCAATGCTCGTTGAGACGATAGTTGAGCATGGCCGACAGTCCTGCATCACGATAGCTGCCGCGCGTCATAAACGTGTTGCTCAGATAGCCGCCCAAGGCCATCGACAAGCGCTTGCTCAGTGGTAGCGCATAGAGCAGCGAAATGTTTTGCGAAAAGCCAAGGCACGACAGGCCGCCGCCCCACGCGCCCCACACCGAAGCCCCCACATTGAGGTTGAGCCCGCTGTGGAGCCGCCACAATCCGAGGTCGCTCCAGCCGTAAGGGTGACGAAAAAGAGCCTGCCCGTAGGCATTGACCACAGGAAGACGCAACGAGTCGGGCACATCTTCCAATACGCCGACAATGTCTTGCCGAGACACCGCCATGGCGTGCCTCACGCTATTTTCCGGCAGCAACGTGCCCTCAGTCGGCGCGGTCGATGTCACAGTGTCCGATGGAATAGCCTGATACACGCCGTCGGTCTGCGCCCGCGCAATACCCGTCGCCATCAGCAGTGCCAGCACCCCAATCGCTTTCCTCATGAATTGCAAAACTTTCACGCCGCAAAGATAATGCAAATGCATGCATCAGACAAAGGAATTGAGTTTTTTTGTGTTATCTTGGATTTCGTTCAATGAATGTCAAAATAGTATCAGTCGAAGGGCCCGACTTTGCTTTTCTTGCACGTAAAAACGGCTCAAAAATGGCCACAAAATCATCCAAGGCGTCCTTTGGTGCGAAAAACGGCTTATTTTTCTCGTTTTTGATAAGTCATTAACTATCAGGTGATAGCAGTATTTCTACCATTTTTGCACGGCGCCTATAACAATGAGCAAAATCCAATCCAATGGTTTTGGTCGCGCTATCCATTGGTTTTCGATCGCGCGGGCACTAGTTTTGGAGTCGCTATCCATTGGTTTTGCGATCGAAAACCAATGGATAGCGACTCCAAAACTAGTGAAATGAAAATCGAAGGGCAATAACCGGGCCATAGAAGACCCTTGTTTTTGCTCTCTTTCTTTCCCGTTTGCGACTTTTTTGTGCAATAATTTGGTGTCAAAAAAGTATCAGTCGGCCCCTCCACTGATACTATTTTGCTCTTGCGCGACACTCGGCGCAGATGCCCTTCACCAGATAGTTGACGGTGTTCATGCGGAAGCCGTCGGGCAAAGGAATGGCGGGCACAGGCGTGTTGTCTATGCAAAATGTGCGATGACACTGTTCGCAAAAGAAGTGAGCGTGAAGGTCGTTGTCGTGCGTAGCATCGTGACTGCGACAGAGTTCGTAGCGCACGCCATCGCCGCCATCCTCGATGACGTGAACGAGATGGTGCTCGCGAAACACAGCGAGCGCGCGAAAGATGCTCGACTTGTCCATGGTGGGCATACACTCCTCCAGCTCGGCGAGCGAGAGCGGGCGCAGGCTTCGCGCCAACTCGTTGGCCACCAAGAGACGGTTGGCCGTGGGGCGAACGCCATGGGCGATGAGGAGAGCGCTGTGGTCGGACATGATATAAAGAAGTGTGAAGCACTGCCGGCGGAACATGGCGCCAAGAGGCATGGATGGCTCCGCCGGCAGTGCAAGATTCTATTTCAGGTGATCTTCGAAATATTGCGTGATGCGCTCCTGGAGGTGAACGTTTTGATGGCCCTTCACTCCGTGCTCCTGGCCGGGATACACAAACAGGTCGGGCTGCGTGCCGGCCTTGATGCACTCAGCGATAAACGACAGACAATGCTGCGGCACCACGGTGGCATCGTTGTATCCTGTAATGATTTGCAGACGGCCCTTCAGGTTTTTGGCTTTCGCCAGCAGCGAGGTTTGGGCATATCCGTCGGGGTTGCTTTGAGGCGTGCCCATGTAGCGCTCGCCATACATCACTTCATACCACTTCCAGTCGATCACTGGTCCGCCGGCCACGCCCACGCGGAACACGTCGGGATAGTTGGTGATGAGCGAGATGGTCATGAAGCCTCCGTAGCTCCATCCGTGAACGCCCAAGCGCTCCATATCCACATAGGGCAGCGAGCGCAGATAGTCAACGCCGCGCATCTGGTCGGCCATTTCCACTTGTCCAAGGTGGTGGAACGTGGACTGCTCGAACGCCAGACTACGGTTTTCGGAGCCGCGGTTGTCGAGGACGAAAACAATGTAGCCCTTCTGCGCCATGTAGGTTTCCCAAGTGCGCGAGCCGTAATGCCACGAGGCTTCCACAAGGTGGGCGTGGGGGCCGCCATACACATAGACCACTGTGGAATATTTCTTTGAAGGATCAAAATCGGCGGGCTTCACCATGCGATAGTAGAGCGTGGTGGCATTGTCTGCCGCCTTGATGGTGCCACTCTCGAAGCGGGGAACAGCATAACCGGCCCAGGGATCGGCAGCCGTCAACAGATTACGATTGGCCGGGCGGAGACGATGCGATGAACGGTCGATGCCCAGCGAAACGAGATTGACGCCCCTCGGCACATCGGGCTCCTGATAGGTGTCGATGAGCCGCGTGCCGTCTTCGCTCAGTTTCCCCTCGTGCCAACCGCAGCCGTTGTCGAGCAGCGTTCGTTCTCCGGTGTCCACGTTCACGGCATACAGGTTTTTCTGAATCGGCGACTGCTCGTTGCCGGCATACACAATGGCGCGGGCCTCGGGGCAGAAACCTATCAGTTCCATGACATTCCAGTCGCCACGGGTGATGGGTTGGGGACTTGAAGCATCGTTGACGGAGGCCAGATAGAGATGATTGTAGTTGTCTTTGCGGCTTTGAAGCACAAACTTCGTGTCGTCCCACGGCAGAAATGCGATGGGATTCAATGGTTCCACATATTTGTCGGAAGTCTCGCGATAGAGCTCGGCCAAGCGTTCGCCGGTCGTAGCATCGTAGCTCACCAGCCGACAATCGTTTTGCTCGCGATTGAGTTCGAACATATAAACCGTCTGTTCGTCGGGGCTCCACGCGATGTTGGTGAAATAAACGGGATTGTAGTCTGATGATGCGCGCTGCGTTTTCAGGTAAACTGTGTTTCTCGTTTCCGTGTCGAAAACGCCCACGGTGACAACGTGGCTCGCCTCGCCCGCCATCGGATATTTGTCGGGCTCGCAGGTGGCGATGCGTTTGAAAATGTCCACCTGCGGATAGTCGGCCACCATGCTCTGGTCCATGCGGTAGAAGGCGAGGCGGCGATGGCGGGGACTCCAGAACAAACCGCCGTTGATGCCCCACTCGTTGCGGTGAACAGCCTTGCCATAAACAATCTCGCGCGAGCCATCGGTGGTGAGTTGACGATCGCCCACGTAGAGGTTGTCGTCGCGCACTTCGGCATTGCCTTTTCGGTGGGCCTTCCATTCGTCGTAGGCTTTGTGCTGTTTTTCGGAAAGCTTGCGCTCAGTGCCGTTCTTCTCCGACACCTCATAAAGTAGCTCTCCGTCGGCCCTCACCAGCGTGTTTCCCCACCAGCGATAGTCGCGGCGCTCGGGTTGCATCTGCTTATAGTTGGTGCCTCCGTAACTGAGATCTTCAAGCGTGAAGAGCTTTTGTGTGGATGTGTCTGACATGGGTTGGGCTTGACTTTCTGCTCCCGCAAGCATTGATGTTGCGAGGACGGCACAGATGGTATGCTTAATCTTCATGGTGTGATGGACGTTCTTTGCGGTTATACTTGCGGTCGTCCCGCTTTTTGCCATCGCGGCGGCGATCATCGGGACGAGGCTTGCGGTCAGTCGGCCGCTCCTTATACCCTGGATAGTGCTCGTGAAACTTGAACGAACGGATGTCGCTGGTCTCGGCTTCTTCGAGGTCGTCCAAGCGTTTCTTGAACTCGCGATTCTTCTTGAAGCGGTGCTTTTCGGCCATGGCCTTCTTCTCCTTCTCGGTCTTCACCACCCCACCCTCTTGACGGAAGTCGCGCAGTTTGCCCTCGAACATCTGGTAGCGGCGGAATTCGCACTCCAGCGAACCATTGTAGAGCGGTATTTTGATGCTCGGCTTCAGACCGATGGCATCGAAGCATTCCTCTCGATAACTCAATATCCACGCTTCGTTGCCCTGAAACTCGTGCTTCAGGCGGTCGCCAATCATCCGATAGGTCTCCAGCAGATTGGGGGTGGATATACGCTCACCATAGGGCGGATTGGTAATGATGATGGCCGGCTCGGCAGGTTTGGTGAAATCCTTGAAGTCGCGCTGTTCCACCGTAATGGTCTTAGACAATCCGGCAGCCCTCACGTTGAGTCGGGCCGTGTTCACGGCTTTCGGGTCGATGTCGTAGCCGTAGATGTGATGTTCAAACGGTTGTTCGGCCGAGTCATCATTATAGATGGTGTCGAAAAGATCGGCGTCGAAGTCGGGCCATTTCTCGAAAGCATACGACTTGCGGAAAATGCCCGGCGACATGTTTTGCGCGATGAGAGCAGCCTCAATGAGCAGCGTGCCCGAGCCACACATAGGGTCGATGAAGTCGCTCTGCCCGTGCCATCCGCTCATCAGTATCATGCCGGCAGCCAGCACTTCGTTGAGCGGTGCTTCCACACTCTCCTGTCGATAGCCGCGGCGATGCAGACTTTCACCCGACGAATCGAGACTCAGTGTGGCGCGATCTTCGGCAATGTGGATATGCAAACGAATGTCGGGATTGGAAAGCGACACGTTAGGGCGCATGCCGGTCTGCTCGCGAAACTGATCAACGATGGCGTCCTTCACTTTGTAGGACACGAATTTGGAGTGGCGAAATTCCTCAGAAAACACCACGGCGTCAACGGTAAACGTCTTGCGTTCGTCCAGATATTTAGACCAGTCTATGCGTTTCACTTCTTCATACACATCGTCGGCGCTCCGTGCCTTGAAGTGTTTGATGGGTTTTAATATGCGGATGGCCGTGTGCAATTGAAAATTGGCGCGATACATCATCTCCTTATCGCCCGTGAACGACACCATGCGACGGCCTATCTCTATATTGTTTGCACCCAGTCGGGTCAGTTCTTCGGCCAAAACGGGCTCCAGCCCCATGAAAGTTTTGGCAATGAGTTCGGTTTCCATTTAGTGCTTATTGTATTTCTTAGATCCTTGTTCCATGTCTTCTGTTACCCACACATTGGCCCCCACCACACAGCCTTTGCCGATGGTGATGCGCCCGAGAATGGTGGCATTGGCATACACCACCACATCGTCTTCCAATATCGGATGACGAGGAATGCCCTTGATGGGGTTGCCATCGGCGTCGAGAGGAAAACTTTTGGCACCGAGCGTAACGCCCTGATACAGCTTCACATTGTTGCCAATGATGCACGTGGCACCAATCACCACGCCCGTTCCATGGTCGATAGTGAAGTGATGGCCTATGGTGGCAGCGGGGTGGATGTCGATGCCGGTTTCGGAATGGGCCATCTCAGCAATGATGCGAGGGATGAGAGGAACGCCCAACTGCAACAACTCGTGGGCGATGCGATGATTGGTTAATGCCTTTATCACTGGATAACAGGCAATGATTTCGCCATGGCTCTCTGCCGCAGGGTCGCCATTATAGGCGGCTTCCACATCGGTGGCAAGCGTGTGGCGTATGTCCGGCAGACGGGCTATCAGTTGCGTGGCGATGGTGGCCGCCGAACGATGACACTCGGTCAGATCGTCGGTGATGTCGCATTCGCAACGCGAAAAGCACAATCCTGCCATAATCTGGTCGGTCAACAAACGATGCAAACGCTCCACATCGCGACCGATATGATACTTCAGCGTCTGCATGTTCACCGTGGAATGGCCATAATAGCCCGGGAACAAAATAGCGCGCGACAACTCGATGATCTCGCCGAGCACCTTGCCCGAAGGCAAAGGGTCGCCCTCGCGATGTTCGTGAAACAGTCCGCGCAAGGACTCTTCCGAAGCCAGCGCCTCCACGGTTTCGGTAACCATCTGTGTCAAAACTTTCTTTGTCATCGTGTCTGTGTGGGACTAAAAACCATAGGGATTGGCGTTCCTATAGGTTTCGTTCATTTTTTGTTCTATGTTCTCGTCGTCGTTTTCGGGCGCAATCTCATGGAGGGCCGACAAGTCTTCTGCCGCTCCAGCTTCATCGCCCGCTTGTTGGCGCAAGGCCGCCCGTTCACGCAAGGCATCTGTGGAAAACGGATTCAAGGCCACCACCTTGTCGTAATCTTCCAGCGCTTTGTCGTTTTCGCCTCGCGCGCCGTGAATGCGGGCCGTCAGCAATAGTGTTTCTTCACTCTCGCCCAACAAGGTCGTGAGACGTTGTGCATCGGCCTCTGCTTTGTCGGTGTCTCCGTGCTTCAGCATCATACCAGCGTGCGTCAGATAAGCCTCGGCGAAATCGCTTTGAGTTGCCGTGGCCTTTTCCAATAGCGAAACAGCATCTTCATCGCGCCCCAACCCCATGGCTGCACGGGCTTTATAATAGTAAGCTTGTGCCAAAACGTGAGTGTCTGCTTGTTCGCCGGTCGCTTTCTCTACCACGCTCAAGGCTTTATTGCTGTCATCGTCCATGCGTTCATAATCTTCAGCAATAAAATCAGCTTGTGCCATACGCAGATAGAGCAACGCATTGTCGGGCACCATCGTGCACAATTTCTCCATCTGCTCGCGGGCGGCCTGCGGCTCATCGTGATGCAGCAAAGCCTGCGAGAGATAGTCGCGACACTCTGCATCTTCCTGAATGCCAAGAGCAAACTGCAAGCAGTCAATGGCCTGCTGCCACTGTCCCGTTCGCAATGCCCTCACGCCGTCATATTTCAAGATGTCAAAATCCTTCGATGAAGCGGTCTCTGTAGCCGTCTCCTCATTTTCATTCTCCACACTATCTGCATGTCCGGCAGCATCGGTTGTCTGTTTCTTCACAGTCTCGTCCTCGTTCTTACTGCCGAATAGTCTCTTCAATATGCCCATACATCTTCCTTATATATGTGCAAAGGTAGTGCAAACGAGCGGAATAACAAAAAGGAAAATCCTTTTTTTCTTTTGTTATTCCCGAGTGCAGCCTTACCGTAGTGAAAACAGAGGTAGTGAAAGTTGAGGGCAATACAAAACCAAAAAGCATTTTTTGTTTTTATATTGCCGAAACGCATCCTATCTTATAGGGTCAATAGTCCGCGTGTCTTATTTGCACCTTTTTCGTAATCTTGTGCAAGACTTTCAAGATTTTGTCGTATCTTTGCACCGTCATCGACGGATACGACAGTGCCCGACCGCATGGATTCATCCTTGCGTGCACGGTGTTCGTCGATGATTTTTGTCTCTTAGGCGATTCAAGAAAGGCATTTTGAAAGGCTCCCCCTCTCTCGTTTCCTTCGAGGTTATGATATGAAGAGCTCGCCGCTTTCACACATCATCATCGTCAGCATCACGGAACAACAAATCGTCCTCCGATTCCTCCACGCCCTCAACTTTTTCACCCATTTCCTTGCCACTCTCAACTTTTCCATCTATCTTTGCAGCAGAAAGGGCAGCTCCCAAATCTTCACGACTAAATGTAGGGCTGGTTTGCGTAGCTGCGGAGTGAGCACTAACCT
>Ga0065711_1000014_pt1 | contig 150414 bp, 70 predicted proteins | sample Hoacrofraction12_FD_59098 | JGI IMG/M metagenome (GOLD analysis project Ga0065711, IMG submission 59098) | Hoatzin crop microbial communities from Cojedes, Venezuela - Epithelial fraction 12 v2 (version 2) | ecosystem: Host-associated > Birds > Digestive system > Esophagus > Crop | place... | reverse complement strand
GCAGTCTTAATTCTGTGACTGAGATCAAAAGAAATAAGAAAAAAATTGGAGGGAAAGACAGTTTTATATCTTGGACAATCATGAGTGAGAAAAAGTGCTTGATTAGACTACTTTGTTGGTTTGTGACATTCCTGAAACAAAACTCAAGAATGCTGATGTGCTCATTACTCCTTTGTGGACAGCTAGTTTTTTTGTTTTAAACTACCAGATGTGTTGATCCTTTAATCGGTTAGTTATTACTCCTTACAACAGAGAAAAAGTGTTTTTTCTACCAAAAAGCTGGTAGAGGCAGCCTCTGCATACTTGGGGAGCTGTCAGAGACCCAAGATTGTCTGCAGCTGGAAATAACCCACAGGTATAAAGAAAAGCCTCAAAGTTCAGCTGGGTCAATATACTTTCCCATAGATATCATGTTGTTCCAGCTTTGGGAAATAACAGAAATATCTTCACTGTTGGATCTTGTCAAAAGAAGCTTTTAAGGATGCTTGTAGCAATTTGAACTACTTGGTAATCCAAACATATTGGCACACTTTTCATTCACATTGTCCTACAGCAGCAATAAAAACCGCATTTTTCAATATTAAGATTGCTGTGACAAGGCAGCAAAAAAGTAGCAACTATGATAATACCATATTTGAGACAGGAGCAGTGTTCTCATGTTTAGACCAACACATAATATATCCACTTGCTTGAAAATGAAGTGATTTGTTTAGAGTTAAATGAATATTGTTAGTGAACATGAAACCTTTGTTTTGGGGTTTTTTTTGTTTTCCTGAGAAATCAGAACATTTTTTATGTCAGTGTTTTGGTTCAGCCTGCAAAATAAAAGGAACCAAATTATTAAAACACTTGTAAGTATTTTTTCCTTGAAAATAATTTTAAAAAGTTTTAATATGTTCTAAGCTAATGTTGCTGATAAATGTATGCTTTGTTACCATCTCTTCAGAAGCTATCTTAAGATAACTTTGAAGTAATAAGTTGTGCCAGTTTTTGAAACAGTTTTCAGATTCCTTCTAAAATCTGTGAAATATTGAAGGCTTTTCTGAGTCATATTTTTCAAAGTACTTACAGCAGTAAGGCTCCCACCTCTAATGTCATGCATTTAGCTGCTATCTATTTTTTGTACAGTATCCCACCATGTTTCTAACTTTCTACCTGACATTAAATTTCTGATTAGGATATCTGTTGTCTAAAATTGTGGACAAGAAGTTTCAGTACTGAGTGATTCAGTTGGAGGACCACAGTATCAATGAACAATATGTTCATAGTTCAGAGGTGATTAATCGGTTGTTGCTCTAAATAAAGAGATTATCTCTTTTCTACTATTTGGTGAAATAGAGGTTTGGTCAAATACTTCATTTGGCACTGGATGCTGTACAAGTAGTTGCTCACCTTCTCTAAGGTTGAGTTGTGTGATCTTTTAGTCAGTGCACTGTTTCGTATTAGTATTCTAGTTTTATACTTAGTTTGTCCTGTGATGATACATAAGATTTCAAGGAAAAGTTGTCTGTAGTGCAGTTTTTCAACATGTATGGTGTAGATCAATAGCATCACAAGAATTGACACGCTAACACTGATTTTAATGGTGCCCTGTTTTGAATGTGTTGCTAATGTTTTAGATCTATATATCTTGATCTTTCAGTAATTGCTCAGTCTTTGCATTTAGTGAAACTGGACTTAGGAACAAGAGTTTTGGAAACAGATGACCTTAAAATGGGTAAAAACATGTCTTTGAAAGTGTGAAAAGTTGTGTTCATTGAGATCTCCCGTCTTCCTGCTTCATGTCCCTGGTGTACTCACGTTCTTAATTCCAGCTCGAGATTATCCTTGTAAAAATTCTGATCATCTCTCAGATGGCCCTTTTGGGTCTCCCTGATATGGGCCTGGAAGCCCTCTAGCAAGAGTACACCAGCGGAACTAGCCTTTCCTTTTAAACAAGACCTCCCTCTCTGTCTTTTGTGGTGTTATTGAGGAGCCACAGAGGAACTCTGGCAATCAACACTTCTAGTGAAAGTCTCACAAGTGAACTGCCTCCTTTTATCTGAGGTGAATACATTGCTATTAAAAGATAAAGCTCTCTAAGGGATGAACACCAGTCACAAAATGGGTATCACTTAGTTTAACAATACAAGTGCCTCCTTACCACAATTCAACTCCTGGTTGCTGCATCCCAGCTGACTGAACATTCCTGCTTATTTCTATTTTGAACAGAAGAACAGGAGGTCAGAACCCTGTAGATTTAGGGCTCTGAGGCCTGACTAGGGGCATATGGACAGTCGAACCATAATCTGTGAAAATGACACAGCCAATTTTTCCCTCCACTACCTGCACTGGGGAAACTGGCCTTAGGATTTAGTTGTGTCCTAGAGGAACATTACTTCCAGTGGTTATTAGTTATTCCAAAATCCCTTGCAAGGCCTACTACCGTTGGCTGCAAATTAAAAGCAGCCATTTTCTTACTAATTTAAAAGCAAAAATTGCTTTTGAATCCTTCTCGTCCTAATCCAAATCCATCTAGCTCTAAAACAGGCAAAATCTAGGTAGACCTAAAAAGGTGTCTCTCATTTCAACTGAGGATTTTTTTAAATGTTCTGTGAAACTCTGGAAAACTTAAAATCTAATGATTTGTTTCATTCCTTCTTTCTCAGAGAACAGTTTCATTTGCCCTTGCAGATTGCTATTTCAGATAATATATATATTTATGTGAATTGTACTTGACAAATCCTACAAGTTAAAATAAAAACATTTAGAGCCAAATTCTCCATTGGTATGAATAATAATTTTCAGAAAATATAGTAACACTTATTGGCATAGATTGTGAATCCAGAGAGCTATTTGGAAGACAACTTTCCCCTGGTGTTTATTATCTCAGCAAGCTGAGCATATTTTTCCTTTGATACAACATGAGCAATATTTGTAAGAGAAGATCAAATGGAAATTCTGTATGCTGTGTTGTGGTTTAAGGCTGATGGCTATGATGTTCAACCTTTAGCCTTTGCCTGTGTATAGCTCAGCAGAAGAATAATACAGATACCAAGCCTGTTCCCACTGGTTCTCTGCGTCTCCAGCTCCAGAGGAATAAGCTGAAAAAGGGATGAATTAATCTAGGAGTGATAGCATATGGCAGCTTCCATAGGACCATAGCTTGCAGCCTATCACATGATGGACACAAGTAAGGATCTGGTTGCTACCACCACAGCTCTTCATCCAGATGTGTCGACACTGGAGCAGTCCTCTAGAAAATGTCTCCTGGGCTGGCCAGTGAGAAAAGTTAGATATCAGTAAATGAAACATTTTGTTGGCAACCTGTATGGCCACACAGAAGTCATTTAGTATTTATACTTATGTCTGCATTATGTACTCTGTCTATTTAGACTAGAAATGGTTTTGTGTAGGACCTGGTGCTCTTTCTTTCTACAGTGTAATATCTTCTAAAAATAATAAATATTTTTAAAGATGTTTACATTCTAAATAGTGACAACAATTAAAAAAAAATAGCCCATAATATTTTGATGGAGATAATTGGGCACATATACATACGAGCACAAAAATGGGAGCTTAAAATAATTTGTCATCTAAATGGGAGTATTACCAGCTTACTGGACATTGTCTTTTTGGCAGCATGACCTACCTTTCTTTGATGAGCAGTGTTGTAATATGTACAGTTAGCTGCTTGTTTCTCTGAAACATCTAAGCCCAGGCAGAAGGAGTAGCTTCATTAATTCTAAATGGCTTTGTTTCAGAAGTTAGTAGAATCTTCTTGTATTACGGTGACGTTTTGGTGTGAGTACTTCAGAGGCAAGGCAGGTTTAACAAGTAAATATCTTGTCAAATATTGCAGACTTTCACAATATTGGCCAACTTCCTAGAGCAGATATATTAGCAAGATAGCTACTCTGTTTTAATTTCTGTCTTAACATTTTTGTAACAGCTGTTCAAACTCTTAATGAAATAGTCATAGGTAGCTTTAGCAGCTTCCTACTATTGCATTGACATGGAATCTTTCTGCAGTTAGACAATAGTATAAACAAAGCAATCAAGACGAAGGTATCGAATAACTAAAAATTCTGAAAGCCATTACTGGTTACTCCAAGGTAGAATATTTTCTAAGTATTGACAATAATTCTGTACTTTGAAGGACTGTTTGAAAAATACATATCTCAAAAAACATTATCTTGTGACTTCTAAATTCCACTAGCAGGTTTATTTTGCTCAAATTATATGGAAAGGTAACAATATATTACATAAATTTTTTTGACTTTTTTTTGTTGATGATGAAGAGTTATATAGATTAATAGTAGATACCAGAAACAAAGTATTGACGATCTTGTGGAAGACATTGTATTGAGGAGTTAGTGACCCTGAACAGGCCATGTCTGCTCTAATGGACCTTGTACTTGGGGCTTGTGCAGCTCATGTGTTGGCATGAGCAGCCACTCTAGGGAAACCTGCTGGAGTGTCCAGTGCCTGCCAGTGCTGCGCTGGTGAAAGTTACGACAGAGATAACATGCCATCCTGTCAGGAGAAGATTCATGGGTTTTTTTCTTATGCAGGATAAAAGGCACCACAGTATGTGACGGAGGTGGAATCTCTCCATGGGCAGTCTCTGAGCAGCATGCCTTGGGAATAGTCATCTGAGCTCTGCCTGATGCTGCATGAATTCAGGGTGCCCAGCAACTGAACAGAAATAAGATTTACTCAGTCTCTGTATTGCTGGTTTTATTCTGTCTTTCTAAACCAGCTATTCTATTACACGTTTTTTTTCTGTGCCTTTCTTATTGAGATCCAGAAAGAATCCTGCAACACTCCCCCCGGTCCCAGCACTGAACACATGGCAAGTCCTAAGTCAGCATCAGTGAGCACTCTTGATATTTTGCCTGCAACCTCTGCCATCCAAGTCTAGCTAATTCGTTGCATTAAAAGTATTAAATAGAAAGAAAGGAGTCATATATAGATTTGGGAAGAGGGATAAAAATAATCTGTACAGCTTATTTTAACTTATTGCTTTTAAAAAATGAAATATGTTATAGAATCCAGCAAAAGACCACTTCACTCACAGCTGTCCAGAATAGTTGGTTACCATTTTGCTTTGTTTCTAGAGTTTTACACATATGTGTTTTTTTTAGATTAAGGATTTTTTGAAAAATAAAAGGAAATTTTTCTTTCTGTTGTCCTATTCAGATTTAACTGCTCAGAAGTTACTAGAGTTGAAATTGCTTAAAATACATTATTTTTATACCACTACCATATGTAACTATAATTTTCTGCTGCTGTTGTACTCTTACTCCTCATCAGCACTGCTACAAGGTCTTAATTGATATGAGTCAAAGTATTCCATTGGTATGTCGATGTTGCTGAATAATAGACAGCCCTGACCCTAAGGCCAAGTAGCACAGACATATTAACGTCCACCTGCCTCCTTCTAGAATAGACCAGCTACCTGCTCAATAGGTCTCTTTAGCTGTGGATCCCCCGTAGATCTTATATGGCATCCTTGTAGCATTATTTATCACACATAATTATCACAGGGTTTTGTGGCTTTGCATTCTTTTATTTTTATTTTTATTTTTCATTTCAAGTTGTCTGAAATAATTTAAGGACTGTATTTAGCCTATGAGAATGGTACTTTATAACACAAACGCAGAATTATGTATTGTGAGTTACAGAGTAAGGCATAAGGGTGTGCAGAGGGATGTGCTGGGAAAGTGCAAGAAGACTCTATGACATGAAGGGATCCAAAAATGATGCAGTCCTTTCATGTTGACCTTTAGGAGTAAGGCTATCAGTCCAAACTCTGCCCACATTTTGTCTTACAGGAGACTAATTCACAGCTGATCCAGTAAGAAAAGTAAAAAGGTAAATGATTGGGGGCCAGTGTTCAAATTTAATTCGTGACTTTCTATAGTTTCATAGTCTAGATGTGCCCTTTAGGACAGGATGTGCCCTTTAGGACTTTAGGATGTGCCTTTAGGACAGGTTTGTGGGATCATGGCTTCAGATGGGGCCTGGGTGCTTTTGTATAATTATCATCAGAAGTCACATCTGGATATCAGGTTCTTAAATCAGATATAACCGCTCCCTTTTTTAATATATACTACATTTCTGGATCATCTGAAACAGCTACTCCAGAAAATCTGAGGTGCTGTGTATGCCTGCTTGTTTTTAGTTGTGTAGAGGATTAGTCAAGGTCATTGTTAAGGAAAGAGGTCACAAAACGTACCTTACCAGAAAGGTTTTCAAAAGGGTGTGCTTCTCTATTTTAACAGAAGCATTTGTTATGCTTATTGCAAAATATTTCAGCTGTTCCAGTCACAGATAATTGCTAATTTTCCATAATTTTACATTGTTGATACTTACTACATGAACTCTATCTATTTATATAAATCATTTTGTATAGTTCTAAATTACAGGATTTTTACTGGCTTTCCTGTTATCTTTAATGATGTACCTATAAATATTAACATGTAAGCCCTTTGATTTTTCCCCAGTGTCCCAAAATATGTGTGTTACAAGAGTTTTAAAACCAGCACCAGGCAAGATTAGCCAAAGAGCACACAGAAAGAATGTGCCTTCATTCTACACTTCGAAAGCACAAGGCACCTTTGATACTTGAATCAGAAAAAAAAGAGAAGAATGTGCTTGATGGAAACCAAGAAGCGAAGTGTGTATAATTATCTTGGATAGCATTTAAGGATAAATTTTGTAAAACATCATTTTCTTTCCTATTATGGATGTATTTTGCTGCTTCAGTCCAACTTTCACACAGTGGGTGATTCAGTAGCTCTTTAAAATAAATGAATCATATGTGTTTAACACATAAAAACTTCTCCAAGAAATTCAGTTTGTCTCTAAACATCTAGATATAAATCTCTTAATTGTGACTGACAAAACTCCTAAAAATCTGTGTGATTTAACCATTATATATTAGCAATATAATAAAATCTGTCTTACATTCGGAATTTGCTTTGACTGGGACCAGGAGGAGAATTGATTAGGTAAAAAAAGTAATAGGCATAAGCACTTTCAATCACATGGGGGTCTGCATTGCCTAAAAACCTCTTTGTTGTTTAAAAAACAAGAATTTTAGCTTTTGTTAATTTTTGTTAACAACAGTTTTTTAACAATATTTTTTTTTATTATTTGAAACCCATCAATTTTCATCATGCATGTAGAATGTAAGTTTTTTATCCCTACCTTGTAAATTAGGGGCAGATGTCTGGAGAGATCTTACCTTTATGTATTGGGGTCACTATATGTACTAATACTTCACACTAAGTGAGACTTTGATCAAAATTTTTTACAATGTCCATTAGTTAAAAGAAAACCATATTTCTGGGAAATGTTGATACATTTCTATATTCCACATTCTGAAAGGTAAAATCAAATTAAAATAAAATGTCTCTGCTTATTATTTTTAAATGAAAAAAAAATTTCATCCAGAGTATTCATCAGAGAATTAACTGAATATAACGATCAAAAAGACTGAAATACATATGAAACCATTTTATGATTGAAATTTTGACTGATATGAACAAAAAAAATCATTTTACAAAGACACAAAAGATTTGCACAGTGAAAGACACTTTCTTGGAAAGAGAACACTGATGATACTTAGCTCAGCCTAGAACACCTTATTAACATTTTTCAAATCATCAAAGTACGTTGCAGAGCACATTGTCATTTGCATAAGCCTTCCTTTCAGAACATGTTGGGTATTATGGATTGGTAAAGTCTTTGTCTAGTTAGTGTATCTTTCTGTCAAAGTCTGGATTCTAAGAAGGATTCTACTCTTCATGTCATGAAAGTGATCATTTTGTTGGAGAGAAAAAAGTCTTTGCATCATTTTTGCATTAATTGATATGCTGTTCCTTGAAATTAAGCACAACTTTCAAAAATGGCAGTCATCTCATTTTTAGTGGAAAAGAGAAGAGTGCAGGGACAATTCCATAGCTGCAATGTCGATTATTGTATGCGAACCTCATGTATGTCAGCAAACCTCAGTATTAATCTGGGAAAGAGGTTTCTCGAAACTTGCCTTGCCATCAGATAAGGATTCAGTTTTCCATAATTGTACTGGTAAAACGATTTGGAGAAACCAGCACTACTGCGCACTGGAGCAGTCTGTTCCTGAAGGACTGCACCCTGTGGAAGGGACCCATGCTGCAGTAGTTCGTGAAGAACTGCACCCTGTGGGAAGGACTCACATTGGAGAACTTCATGGAGGACTGTTTCCCATGGGTGGGACCCCACGCTAGAGCAGGGGAAGAGTGTGAAGAGGAAAGAGTGGCAGAGATGTGTGATGAACTGACTGCAACCTCCACTCCCTGTCCTGCTGTGCTGCTGAGGGGGAGGAGGTAAAGAAATGGGGAATTAAATTGAGCCTGGGAAGAAGGGAGGGGTAGGAGGAAAGTGGTTTATGATTTGTTTTTATTTCTCATTATCCTACTCTGATTTGATTGGTCATACATTAGCTAATTTCCCCAATTCAAGTCTGTTTTGCCCATGACAGTAATTGTTGAGTGATGTCCCTGTCCTTATCTTGACCCATGAGCCTTTTGTCTTATTTTTACTTCCCCTATCCAGCTGAGGAGGAGGAGTGATAAGAGTGGCTTGGTGAGCACCTGGCACCCAGCCAAGGTCAACCCTCCACAACAACCTCAGTACTAGGTCAAGTCTGTGGCTAGAGAGCTGCAGGTGTGTGGCCAGAAAAGGCAGACATTGGACGAAAGAAGAAATGAAGTAAAATAACCTAAGATTGAAGATGTGAATATCCCGATTTGTATGCAAAAAAATTCTGTGTCAAAAAGCAAGGAACAAAAAAATGCAGACAGTTGGAGACTGAATGCTTAATTCAACATGCTAGTTTTAGACTGATGTAATGTCTTTTATACGAGTGGTATCATGCTGACATGAAAATGTAATAATGAAGGTTAAAGCTCAAGCATGAATATTGACTGTGACGAAAATGTCCTAGAAAATCCAGCATAAAGCTGGGAAAAATTCTATTCTCAAAAATGCCCAGGTCTTTGAGGAGACCAGTCCTATCTGCTTTCAGAGAAATTTAGGTTGTTTGGAAAATGACTTAGTCTCGAGCTATTTGGACATTTTGAAAACTGTGTGATCTACAATGCATTGCAATTGATGCAAGATGTATTCAAATTATTTTTTTCAGCGGCTAAAGGAACATTTTCTGTGGAATGAGCTCAGCTGTGGAGTTGAATGCTGCTTAATTTGAGGAAAATGTTACAGCAATCTGACTGCAAATTTAAATTAATCTGAAAATGATTGAAATTAACCTGAAAATGACCTGTCATATACACCTATTTTTTTGGAAGTTGAATTAATTAATTGAATTGTATCTTCTATACTTACATTGAAAAAAACCTATTTGTTAAATTACAGTGGAGGAGTAGATAATCAGTGATATCTAAATATCTGTTCATTCTTTTTGAGTGTCAAGCAGGAACATTTACGCATTATCTTCCCATACAAAGACATAAATGTCCATTTGTCTTTCTGTCTTTCCGTCCCTGCAGTTGCCTGTATCCCTCATTCTCACAGTTCTCAGCATCCATGCTAACTCTGAACAGGTCTGAAGGCAGAAAGTCTACAGGATAACCAGATGAGATCTCAGGAATCATTCAAAAACTGTGATTCATGCAAGTCAAAATTTGACTATGGCCTAATGCTGTTACCTTTACACACCAGATTCAAGATAATTTAATCCTATTATTTCTGGAAAGATAAATCAGTTATTTTTACATGATAAATGTAGTGTGTGCTATTGCTTCACATTGGCAAATAAATAAATAAATTCTACATTTTAAAAACATTGCTCATCTTTTTAAATACGGAACGAAAAACACTCCAAAATGTTCTGTGATTATATTGCATCATTGATAGGAAGGTACAATAATTTTGAAACCTTTGTAGACAAGCATTGTCTTAGCTAGATTCCAGTTTTGGTGACTAAAACTGCCTAAAATGGACTTCCAGTTTGACATGGCATGTGTTTTCTCTGGCAAATAGTTATACAGTATGTATGGGTACACTGATAAAATCTATAGTTTAAATGCACAGGTGAAGAGATAGATGAAATTATCAGACAGGATCCCTGGAAGGTGTTGCAATGAAGAAAATTCCAGATACTATAGTATGAATTATATCTGACAAACTTTCAGGTTTCTTTTCCTTGTTTTTGGATACAGCAGCAAAATAACAATCCAGGGCCTTCATTTCTGAAAAAGTTCATCTTTTTCTACTAAGTATTTCACAAGTGCAGATAGAGGTAAGAATCCAATCTTATACCCTTTAACTCATAGATATCATCACTTATACCACTAGAAGAACTAACATACCACTAGAAGAAGCAACATGCACGGTGATAATGAAAAAACTTATGATCGTGTGTTTACATCATGAGTATTACTTCAGAAATTTGAACTGAATTCTCTACCTGTTTCTCATCAGATCTGTTACTTTGGTACTGCTAGAGTGTAGCAAGTGGAATATCTTCATTAATTTGATGTGGAAGACTTAATGTTGTTCAAAGGTTTTGATTACCACATTTCTATTTGTGCAAGGACTAAAAAACTGGAAATGTAAATTAAATATGAGAAAGATATAACTAAATATTCATTGTTATTAGAAACTTATAGCTGTGTTCACAAATGATGACTAATAAGACATAAATCAGAATAATTTGTGCTATCTTGCATTTATGCAACTTGTTTGTTAGGGAGTCTGAGTAATAATTAAATTGTAAGCTGTTAGAAAAAAATTGAATGAAGAGTTTAACACTAGTTTGGTCCCATCCTACATTAAAATTTCTCTTCTTCCTTGTGCAAATTGCATCAACTTTTGCACATAGGTAGATATGTAACACAGTATGTGTGTCCGAATTTCTCATTTACACTTCCTAAAGCCTCATTGCTAAGCTAGTCTCTAAAATATGAAAAAAACATAAACACCATGGAAGAGTTTGTAAAAGGCACAGTAAGCTCAGCAGAGAACAGATGTTTTCCGAATATCAGCAAACAAGACACGTGAAAATCTTCTGCTTGTTTTCAGCTTCATGTTATCAGAAATAATATTCAAGTTAGTTGACATCAAAGAAAGGAGGGAACTGTTGAACTGGCAAAGACGCCAGTGTAGTTTTTGCACATTGGTAGTTACCATTAAACTAACATGTCGAGAAAGAGGGACGTGATAAACTGACATAATGAACATTTGTTTCTAATTAGTATCACTGTTGCTATTCAGAAAAATGAAGGCCTGGAGAGAGTTCAAGAAGTGACAAGCTATCCCACTGTAATTACCACAGCTCCCAGCAGGGTCCTTCTCATGTGATTAGCACCACAGCAGGACAGCTGTCCTGGCACGCATCTATCTGCTAGAGTCATGGAGATAAAGCAAAGGTGCCGACTGATGAAAACAAAGGTGCTGTTAATGTTTACAGTATTTGAAATTTGTAGCTATACTTCATAATTTATATGCATCCTAATTGAAGAGGTGAAGGACTAAAGGAAAGGAAGACAGCAAAAATTAAATTTATACGATAAAAATACAAAAGAATTTTATGGAGAATAATTGTATTCCGCCTAAAAAAGCAGAAGAAATGTACTAAGCGATACAATTACAATGTTTATCTAGATTTTTTTGCACTACAGTGATGTAGTGGTTTTGACTGATCTAGGGCTTATTTTCTTCATAGTAGCTTACATGTTACTAGTTTTTGGATTTGTGTCCAAAACAGTGTTAATAATCCACCAATGTTTTAGCCACTGCTAAGCAGGGCTTACACAGCATCAAGGCTTTTTCTGCTCCTCACGTTGTACTGCCAGCGAGTAGGCTGGGGGTGCACAAGAGGCAGGGAGAGAAGGCAATGAGGATAGCTGACCCGGCTGACCAAAGGGATATTACATACCATACAATGTCATGCTCAGTCATAAAAATGGAGAGAGGGTGAATTTTTCTTGGGCTATTTCTCAGGGACCAGCTGCGCATCAGTGGTGAGCAACTGGGATTTTTATATCACTTTTCATTATTTAGTCTTTTTTTTTTTTTTAAATCCTATTAAACTTTCTTTATCTCACCACACAAATTTTCCCGCTTTTGCCCTTCCAGTTGTCTCCCCCATCCCATTGCGGGGGAGTAAGTGAGCAACTGTGAGGTGCTTAGCTGCCTGCTGGGGTTCAACCACAAGTGGCTTTCTATTTCTGTATTTAAATATGAGGTAAATTTTGTTCATTTGTTACTTGGTATTGGATGGACATTAGACAGTAACAACTTTTTTAGTCACTTATGTAGAGAGCTTAGGAAAACACTATCTTGTCACTGAGTTAGGGAAGGTCAGAAGTTGATATCTCACTCAGTGGTTAATGGGTGAGATTTCCAAAGCTAGTCAATCACTTCCATGGTTTCTTCAGTAAAGGGTAGTTCGCTCTACTTTTACTTTGCTTTTACTTTACTTTCGTCTTACTCTTACTTTACCCTACTTTGGTCTGACCTACTTTCGAGAAAGAGTTTCCTTTGCATCATCTCACTGGAGCTAAAGGAATTTCTTTTCTAGTGGCTTTGCATCCAATTTGATGATGAAGAATGGAGCAATTATCTATCCTGGATATTTCCTGCAACATATGCTCTGCTTGCCAGTCATTAGGTTCCACAATGAGCTATAGTCTCCAATGCAATGTCCTAGTATAACTGCAATGTACCTTCTACTTGAGCATTAATAAATTCATTGCATTACCTGAAGCCATTACAATTTTATTTACATAATTTCAAAAATATTTCTCATAATTTTGTTCTTTCAGAACTTTTCAACAGGCTATTGATTCATCTACAAAGAATTAATTACCTAAGAATTCGTAAACAAGCTGCTGTATTTGTTATTTTCTCAATAAAATTTAATATACTTTAACTTAATTTTGAAATTACAATTAACTTTTTGTGATTGGCACAAACTGTAAGTTTCAGTTCAGCATAATTTGATAGATCGTTATTTCATTAGGACTTTAATTAAAATGCGCTACTGTAACCTCAAGGAGGCTCTTCTGCAAGTCTCTCTCTACTAGGACACAGTTTGAAACAGCTGAGGGGTCAAAAGTATTTGATATATTTTCAGCACTGCAGTTTCATTAGTTGTATCAAGGTAACCGTCCTCCTACCTGGGCTGGGCTGGGCTGATGGATTTTTTAAAAAAGAGAGCCTTTATTTGACAAAATTGTTTGGCTGGGATCTTTCCCTAAGCAAAATAACTGAAAAAAGTCAAGCTGAATAGCCTATTGAGCTCTGTGTTATATTGGTAAGGATAGTAATCTGAGGATGGGTCTGTTGAAAGCTACCTGCCAAATGGCAGGCTGAGGCACAGTATGTTCCTAATCAGAAAAGAGAGTAATCATGTATTCCATTTTTCTTCCACTTTTTTAAACGAATTTTTGCAGATGCCTGTCACCACGATAACTTAACAATGGTAAATCAAGCTGATTTCTTGCTGCAGCCCAGCCACAGCTTCTGCTCTGCATAGTCCTGAGCTATGTCTTGATAAGGAAACAAGCATCCTCTGTAAAATTCATACAGTCAGTTACGCAAATATATGGATGGCTATCCTCTCTCTAAGTGTATTTCTAGCCTGGTGCTGAAGTGTCTTCCTAGCTCCAGAAATCTGTTCATGGGGCTATTTTCTCTCTCAAAATAGAAATAGGGTTGCAATGGTGCAAATAGGTGCGACACCTGAGGAGCAGCTGAAGACAGGAGTCATTTCCGTGGAAAAACCTGGTAAATTCTCAGTTAAGAATTTAATTTATTCATTAGAAAGAAAGAGAGAAACAAGGAGACAGTCTTGGTTCTCTAGGAGGCAATGGGGAATATTTACTAAGTCTGGAAAAGGCAAACATTCATATATTCCTGTGGACACTGGAAAATAATACAGAAGTTGAAATGCGTGTAGCAGCACCTGTCTTTCAGATTGCAGTCTAAAATTCACTGTCAAGAACTGAGGACCCAGTCTCCCTGCATAGCCTACAGAGAAAATTAGTGCATGTTTACATGGATGAGCTTGGTATGAACTCAGGTACCCTCCTGTCCTGGGTTCACCAGGGACAGAGTTGATTTTCACAAGAAGCCAGGAGTGGACACAGCTGGGACAGCTGACCCAACCTGGCCAAACAAACAGGGTATACAATATCAGGAGATGTCACGTTTGGTTCTGAGTGGGGGAGCTGGCCAGGCGGGAGGTTAATCACTGCTCTGGAGCGCACTGAGCAGCAGGCTGTGACAGTTGCTCTGTGTATTCCCTTGTTTTGTATATTCTTCTTATCAGTATTCTATTTGTTACTGTTCACTTCCTTTGCTGTTCTGTTAAACTGCCCTTATCTCAACCTACCCAGGAGTTTTGCCTTTTTCTTCATATTCTCCTCCCCACGCCACTGCAGAGAGGGGCAATGGAGCAGCCACATGGTCCTTTCTTGCCAGCTGGGGCTAAACCATAACACATCCTCCAAAAGCATAAATTATGGGCTTGATATTGGGTGAGGTTTTTGTTTTAGATATTGAAGAGTTTTGATTTCAAATGAAAGAAAAATATTTCACGTTATACTTGTTATAAACTTCTAGAAACTGAATATATACCCTGAAAAGAGAAAACATGCTATCAGAGTCAGAAATTAACCACTGATTTTTTTTTCACTTCACCAGAAAATGCCACTGAAATTCTGAATGTCCTTGCCACAGGTGTGCAGCAGATGAAAAACAAACTGATTTTAAACTATGGCACTTCTGTTTCTCTAGTTCATCCAGCCAGCACTGCTCATTTCGCATAATTATTGGAAGATTATTCAAATTTCTACTGACAGATTAGCTACAGAAGCATTTAGGGACAAAACGTACCTTCAATCACCCTTCTGCAGTCTCCTGAAGTCAGTGGGTTTAGCTTTATTGACAAAACAGTGAACAGAATCTGGTCCAGTCTCATTATATCTGGCGTAAGTGATGCAAAATGACTGAAGATTTACAGAGGAAGCTTGAAGCTGCGTTTGTGTTTAGCTTCTAATTCAACAATTTGTGTCTGAAATCTTTAGGTGACAGGTTAGTCAAAGCAGAGGGGCAAAATTTTCACCTCATTGAAGAAAATGGCAAAATCTACATGGATTAAAACTGGGCAAAGGTTACATCTCAACATTTAATCGCTTTGCTAAACTAACAATTATACTTTATTAAGAGAAGCAAAACCCAAGTTGTGTAAGCCAGTTATCCTACTGAAATGTTTCCTATATCTGCTTTTATAGGTCAGAGCACAAACTGGGATGTTTGGACACCTAAATTTGTTTACCATATGAAAGGTCACTACAGTTTAAATGATTGTTTAAATGCTTCATTCTGCCTTTCAGAAAATTTTCACAAAGTCTTAGAAGTCCTTTTATTTCTGTATATTCTGCTTGGGACTGCACTAATGAAGCTAAGATAACCAGATCAAAAAATAGAAAAAAAATAAAGTAAAAGGATTAAGAAGGGTCTGAGACCATTTTCTCTGCCCCTTAAGGGCTTTGTGGGAAGATGGAATAATTTGCTGATCTTTCTGCATTTTCAAATCAGCGGTGACGGAATGAACTGTAGATTGATGATCATGTCTTTGAGCAGAACACTTTATATTTAATTCTTTCATCAGTTTGTACTAGCTAATTATGTGTGAGGAGTTTTATTCTTTGCTTTCAAAGACTTGTCAGTGTGTGGGATGACAGTACTGAGGAACAGAAAAGTTCTTTCTAATTGCTCCCAACACTGAACACTCCTTTGGGCATAGCTGGGATTTGTGATAATTTGATTCTTATTGCCCCTGACTATGCACTCACAAGGAGCTGAAAGATCGCAGTCAACCCTGCAGGCCGGTTTGCACATTTGCACAAAACTTTCAAGATACTGGTTCTGTTTTAAAAACAGAGGTAATGATAAATTGCCTGCAATTTCAAAGCTTGTTTGCCTGCTCATGTTGAGCTTCTCATCCACCAGTACCCCCAAGTCCTTCTCCTCAGGGCTGCTCTCAAGCCACTCTCCACCCAGCCTGTACTTGTGTTTGGGATTACCCCAACCCACTTGCAGGACCTTGCACTTGACCATGTTGAACTTCATGCAGTCCACGCAGGCCCACCTCTCAAGCCTGTCAAGGTCCCTCTGAAGAGCATCCCTTTCCCCCCAGCACGTCAGCCACACCACACAGCTTGGTGTTGTCAGCAAACTTGCTGAGGGTGCACTCAGTCCCACTGTCTGTGTCACTGACAAAGATATTGAACAGCGCTGGCCCCAGTACCAACCCCTGAGGCACACGACTCATGACTGGTTTCCACCTGGACATAAAGCCATTGACAGTAACTCTTTGTGTGCGTCCGCTGTAAACTAAAAGAGGGCAGAATTAGATTAGATATTAGGAAGAAATTCTTCACCATGAGGGTGGTGAAACACTGGAACAGGTTGCCCAGAGAAGCTGTGGATGCCTCCTCCCTGGAAGTATTCAAGGCCAGGCTGGATGGAGCTCTGAGCAGCCTGGTCTATTGGAAAATGTTCCTGCTCATGGCAGGGAGGTTGGAACCAGATGATCTTTAAGGTTCCCTTCCAACCCTAACCATTCTATGATTCTATGATTCTATGATCTATGTTGTTGCACATGGCAGTTTGTAGGCAGCCAAGTACTGGAGTACTTTCTGGTATATTCTCTACAGTAAGTTTTATGCAGTGCCTACGCTTCAGGAGCAATTAATGTAAATAGTATTTGGCCTAATTTGCTATGATTGCAAATTCTCCTTTCTGTGAGCCACCTTTAGGAATAGGCAATAAAGTTAGAGAGTAACTGAATCACAGCACTAATAACGTTCAGTCTTATCCTCCTGTTCTCTGGTCATACACTTTAATCCAGGTCCCCCAGGCTTAGAAGCAAGTTAAAAACGTTCGTATTAATTCTAAATATTATTTTAGGATTGCATGATAATAATTTCTGTATGTAATTTACAGTTATTTTGTACCACTCTTGCATGTAATTCGGTTTATTTATCATATGCTGGAAAAAAATTGGCAGCAGCCCATTATGAACTTCAAGGCATCAGATTAGCAATAGAGTTCCTTTTATGTGTTCTGTCTACTGCAGATGTTGGCTTTGACTTGGTGAATTCAGGAGAAGTCTAAAGCTGGAGTACTGTTAAACTGCATGGAAAAGCCTTCAGTTAATACAGTTATATTAAATATCAAAACTGTCAGAAGATGTGCAAGTGTCCAACCTTTTATCTGCAAAGACATTCCTGTTATTTTAACATTGATTTGCTGGCTAAAGAGTATTTAATTCTACCATGCAAAAGGAAATAGATAAAGCAAGTGGGATAGGAGATAATTAAAAGACCGTAGAGTTTGGTAGGTAATGCAGTCTCCTGAAAGACAGCAAATGCAGATTTCAGTTCCTTTGAACAAAAAAGGGATTGCACTTCTTAGCGAGCTACAGGATAAAAAAAAAGGCCAAGGCCACATCACTGCTATCTATGTTTCATCTTGTCTAGGGTCCTACTGGTAGCTTCAAAGGGAGTGGAGTAATCAGTGATGAGACAATTCCCTATGGGGAGAGATATTACTAATTTGTTTGTGAAGAACACAGAAAGTCTGAATTATCTAGTCAGCAGGAGAGACTGAGGAAGGGCTTTAGATGGATTATGGATGCTGAAAAGACCCTTTTAATGGTCTTAAGGATGTATAGCATGTTCAGCAGAAGGGGAAGAAAGAATCAAGTTGTAAAGGTATCTTATATAACTGCCTCTTCAGAATCTTCCTCCAAGTCAGCATTTCTGACAAAAGCTTTTCAACCATCGATGAGAACTTCTGAATCTACTTATTCTAACCTGGAGCATCATGGTGGTGACATGCACCTGGAAACTGCTATTCTGTTATGCTGCAAACTGCTAGCTGTGTATTGAAGAGACTGAGATGTTCTTATTTAAATCTATACCATTGCTTTCTTCCTGAACTTTACCAAAGCTAAGAGAAATTTTATTTGTTCCATACACAACAATTTGCTGAAAATATAATGTTTAAAGTTCATTATACAGACTACTTTGTGTAAGAACAATATTTGCAACAAGAAAATTTCAGGGAAAAAAAGGAAACTGAATGTGGTGGTGGACAAATAAATTAGCAAATAGCAAAAGAGCTCCTTCAAAGAGAAATTATTCCACTTGAATCTGAGGCTAAAAAGACTCTCTGACTCCCTCTTGTATGCTTGATATAGGATAAGGTTCTCATAGCAGTTCGGAGAGTTGAGATGTAAAACAAATTGAAATGCTGTTTGCCCAAGAGCTAGTGTTAAAGTTTATTTAAAATTGCTTTCATTTGTTCCCCTAGGACTTCACTTTTTGTTTGCAACAAATGAGTCTGTATTTGTGTAATTTTAATTTCAGAGCAAATGCTGGCACTGTAAGTACATGTAACTCAAGGGACAAATCTGCAATCTGAAAATATGTCTCTGTGGTATATTGACAGGGATTTATCAGGGCACCATGTGGGCCAGTGGCGCCCCGGGGTTGGGCACCCAGAATGCTGAGGGTTCCCCTCGGTGGGTGACGGCAGGGCCTGGTGGCCAGGGCCCATCCCATCACCCAGTCAGGGGCAGGACAGCTGGGGGAACGGTGAAAGCCCCAGTCCTGGGCATCAGGCACCTCCCTGGGGGTGACACTGAGGACAGGTGCAACAGTAGGTAGGAGGTGCAGGACCAGGCAGGCTGTGACATGGCAGCAGCCACCGCTCACACTGGGCCCTGTGGAAGAGCCTCAGCCAGGAGCAGCTGGCAGGGCAGGGGGCCATTGCTGCCTTGGCACTGAGTCCCGGCAACCAAACCTCCAGGAGAGGAGTATGCTTTGCAAGACATGCAGGTGCCCTTGTGGTGTCCTCGTGGGTTGGTGAGAAGTGATGCTTCAAGTCGCCTATGTAGACTTGATTCCTGGAAAAAGTAAAAGCAAATGTTATTTTAAAAGTGAAACGGTGTTTTATATAAAGACAGTGATAAAAGCTTCATCTTACCCCCTTTTATTTTTAATGAAAGTTACACCTGCAAGATAGATACTTAGTCTCCTGTTTTACTTCCACTGCATTTAGTGTGATTAAAATATGGATTGATTTGCTCCATAGTTTTCTTACCAGTGTATTCTGCTCACATTAAATTCACAGTAAAACTTCCACTTAAAGTGCTTGTGTTCTCTTTTGTTGATACAGTAGTAGCTTCTCGAGATTTCTTTCAGAGCTGTGGAGGTTCTCAGAATCACAGAATCACAGAATGGTAGGGGTTGGAAGGGACCTCTGTGGATCATCTAGTCCAACCCCCCTGCCAAAGCAGGGTCACCTAGAGCAGGTCGCACAGGACCTCATCCAGATGGGTTTTGAATATCTCCAGAGAAGGAGAATCCACAGCCTCCCTGGGCAGCCTGTTCCAATGCTCCGTCACCCTCAGAGGGAAGAAGTTCTTCCTCATGTTCAGATGGAACTTCCTATGCTTCCCTTTGTGCCCGTTGCCCCTTGTCCTGTCACTCAGCACCACTGAAAAGAGTCTGGCCCCCTCCTCCTGATACCCATCCTTCAGATATTTATAGGTATTTATAAGCTGCCCTCTCAGCCTTCCCTTCTTCAAGCTGAACAAGGCCAGCAACCTCAGCCTTTCCTCGTAGGAGAGATGCTCCAGTCCCATAACCATCTTTGTAGCCCTCCACTGGACTCTCTCCAGTAGCTCGTCATCTTTCTTGAACTGGGGAGCCCAGAGTTGGACACGGTACTCCAGATGGGGCCTCACTAGGGCAGTGTAGAGGGGGAGGAGAACCTCCCTCGACCTACTGGTCACACTCCTCTTGATGCACCCCAGGATCTCATTAGCCTTCTTGGCAACCAGGGCACACTGCTGGCTCATGGTCAACTTGCAGTCCACCAGGACACCCAGGTCCTTCTCTGCAGAGCTGCTCTCCAGCAGGTCCGCCCCAGACCTGTACTGGTGCATGGGGTTGTTCCTCCCCATGTGCAGAACCCTGCACTTGCCCTTGTTGAACCTCATCAGGTTCCTCTCTGCCCAACTCTCCAACCTGTCCAGGTCTTGCTGAATGGCAGCACAGCCTTCCGGTGTATCAGCCACTCCTCCCAGTTTAGTATCGTCAGCAAACTTGCTGAGGGTACACTCGGTCCCTTCATCCAGGTCATCGATGAGTCAGTTGCACAAGACTGGGCCCAGTACTGACCCCTGGGGGACACCACTAGTCACCGGTCTCCAACTAGACTCTGCACTGCTGATGACAACCCTCTGAGCTATGTCATTCAGCCAGTTCTTAATCCACCTCACCGACCACTCATCCAGCCCACACTTCCTGACCTTCCCAGTGAGGAAGTTATGGAAGACAGTGTCAAGAGCCTTGCCTGAAGTCAAGGTAGACAACACCCACTGCTCTCCCCTCATCTACCCAGCCAGTCATGCCATCGTAGAAGGCTATCAGATTGGTCAAGCATGATTTGCCTTTGGTGAATCCACGTTAAATACTCCTAATAACCTTCTTTTCCTCCACTTGATTAATGATGAGCTTCAGAATGAGCTGCTCCATCATCTTTCCAGGGTGGAGGTGAGGCTGATAGGTCTGTAGACCCCTGGGTCCTCCTTCTTGCCCTTTTTGAAGACTAGAGTGACATTGGCTCTTCTCCAGTCCTCGGGCACCTCTCCTGTCCTCCAGGACCTTTCAAAGATGATGGAGAGTGGCTCAGCAATGACATCTGCCAGCTCCCTCAGTACTCATGGGTGCATCCCATCGGGGCCCATGGATTTGTGGGCATCCAGATTGCTTAAGTGCTCTCTCACGCAGTCCTCCTTGACCAAGCGAGGGTCGTCCATTCGCCAGGCTTCCTCTCTTACCTCTAGGGCCTGGGATTCCTGAGGGCCAGCCTGAGCACGGAAGACTGAAGCAAAGAAGGCATTCAGTAACTCTGCCTTCTCTGCATTCTCTGGCACCAGGGCACCCACCTCGTTCAGGAGGAGCCCCACGTTATCTTCGTTTCAAAAGAATGTTTCCGCTGGCTCTGGGAACCCCCTGTCCACCTTGGTCAAGCACCCAGCTGCAAATCTCACTGTCACTGCCGCTGCCTTTCTCACCGACTCAGTGCTGCTGCTGGTTTCAGTGCTTCACGAGGTTGGAGTAAGAGACCTACCAAGGACACTGTTCTTCCACTTTCATAGGATGCATCAGTGCTGAAGAGAAAGGAAGGGGATGCACACAGTATTGCATGCACCTAGTTTCCTGACACCCTGTGTCCATACAGTGATACAGAAAGGTAGGGAAGCTCTTGGTTTGGTAAAATCCTCAGCTCACATTTCTGTTTCTTTATTCCTGTTTACATGCTATGTGTAGAAAAGTGAATTAGCAATGTATTGAATGGGGAAAACTAGGAGCTGAAATCAGTGAAGTATATGCAGTTTATGCCGGCTTGGCAATCTGTTTCAGTGTGTTTCAACATTTGACACAAAAAGGAGCAGTTTGAACTGCAAGTATTTTCATATGCTGCTACACTTACCTCCTCAGATATTTACATTTTGGGCAATTGAACTAATTGCCTGGAAAAGACCACTCTCAAAACACACACAGTAGGTGCTTCTTCAACTTAGTTTACATTAATTGCTTTCTTTGCTGCTTAAAGAGTCAGCAACACAGAGTATTTTACAAGTAACCTCTCTGGTGACAACGGTTACTAAGTAAATCTTGTTTATCCAGGATACCAGTGACTACTGATATAACTGGTTTTGAAGCTAAGGAACAGGGCTGGAACAGATCTGAGTCCATCTGATTCAAATGCTATGCTAAACAACACATGGACTGGACAGGCAAAGCTAGAGGTTTGTAGATCTTTGTCTCTTCCCGATTAAGAAGTCAAAAAGACCAGGTTCAGTTAAAAAGATCAGATGGCTATTGATTCAACCGCAGTCACTCCATTTAGATGTAGCTATGATGTCAGCACAGATGCAATTAAATTAGCAATAGTGCATTTTACCAACAACGACAGGCTTACAGATACCTATCTGAGACGACGGATGCAAAATGATTGCTAAGCTGTCATTCACATAATGCAAACAAAGTGTGTAGTTGCTGTGTCTTTGGTTTTGTGGGGGTTTTTTGTTTTTGTTTTTTTTTTTTTTTTTCCCCTGATGATGATGAGGTTCTGCAAATCTGAATGCTGCTATGCTCACTGGCTAAATGGTATGATTCAGCTGGAGTCAGTATGTGGGTATCCACTGCTAAGTTTTGGATGCTTTTCCTGTTTCTACAACCCCCTCAACTGGAAAAAAAAAAAAAGCCAAAAAAAACCCTTGAAGCAGAAGAAACAAAATAATTGTCTCAAGTGACTTTTTTTAAATGACAGATCTGTTATTATAAATGCTTAAGAGATCATCCATTACAGAGATCCCTTTCAAGAAGGTATTTAACAGTGTGCTTTCCTTATGTGTGTGTTTCTACTTGCTGACCTCAGTGAGACACAGCCATGCATTTGAAATGCAGATAAATCTATTTGTTTTGCTGGAGAAAGATAGGCCCTTTAATGGAGGTCTTGGTCCCAAATTAGCATTTTCTGTTTTTTCTTTCTTAAAATAGTGCCTGATGGAGTGCCTGTTTAAAGGTATCCAAAGGTGTGTGTAGTGAGGTTTATGATTGTTTTCAGTTGTGCACTTCAATGATGATTATTCAATGGTTTCCTATAGCGGGAAAGTCAGAATAGATTTGATTTGATGATAAGGAAGTGTAAAAGAGACTACTTCTGACAGTGAAAGGTGAATAAGCCTTTTAAATGCCTGACATATGAGATGTGTAGGTTCTTCAAAAGCATGTGTGTGGGTATACCTGGCTCAGCTTTATCTGATCAGAATAAAAGGTATTTTGTAAAGGTAAATTGATAAGAAAAAAGCAAAAAAACTAAACAAAAACTTTTCTAAAATAATATCAGTATAGCAATACTGGGGACTTCATATTATAGAAAAAAGTCTTCTCTCCCAAATAAAAGTTTTTTGAAATGTGGACTTGAGATGTGGTCATCATTTATAAAGCTCATCATTTATAAGTTCATAAGGAGAAATATTTTCCTTCTACAAAATCTTCAGTGTTAACCTAAAGTATTTTGCTGGGGGTGTGGGAAGTATGGAGTGGGGTAGAGTGTCAGTTGGTTGCTGAAAGGCCTAAAGGTCAATGGTCACTTTTTTTTTTCCTAAAAAACCCCTGAAACTAGACATTTTATACTCTTTGTGGTGTTGTTTCCAATTTTCTAATACACACGGAATTCCTACTGGAATTTATGTTAAAGAAATATGTGAATAGTGAAGAAATCTCAGCTTACGGTAAAATTTACAAGCCAATTCTGATGTCCCCTTCCACAGTTTTTAAACTATTGTAAGGATTATTTTTAACACCAGCGAAGTTGTAGATAACCAATCAGACTATCTGCACAGTGTTAAACATTGAAGAAAAAATGTTATCTAAAACCTGTCGCCAAGGTGCCTAGCTCTTTTCCCTGTTAATTTTGTGTTGAAAAGAATGTGTTCGTGTAATGGAAGTGATAGACAAATTTCAGGTGCATTTCAACATTTAAAAATGCTATTTCAGATGTTTCATCAAAATTCCGGGTTAGGGTTCATCACCATTTTGAAGTTAAAGTTTTCCCCTGCCAAAGGTTTAGAGATTGTACTCAAATATACCACCGAACTAAAAGTTTTCATGGATACATGTCTTTCAAGGTCTTTCTTTACACAACGGTTTGTATTTGAGACTTCCATATTCTATTAGGTACAAGGGAATGGATTGATCCATCAGAATGGTGTCATAACAAATTAAAGGAATACTTGTATGGTTGAGAATCAAAGTCAGTTCTGGGGAGATAATTATTTCAATAGATAGTCTGCTGATGATTGCTCATGGCTTATTGATGTTGAAAATATAAGACACAAACTGAGCCACCAAAGGAGCAGCAGATTAATGAGATGTTTCAAATAGTTCTTACTGAACATAGAAAAAGCGTGAGAAGAATTAAAGGAAAAAAATAGTGAAAATCACTTTTTTCCTATAGAAGACAGTGTCCAAGATGGCTCTATTCATATGGAAAAAGAAAGAATAAACAAGTCTCTACTCTTTTTTTCCCTATTGCTTGTCTTGTAAGTAGGAGTCCAAAAATTTGCAGGCAACGGATTTTCTTAAAGCTTTTGGGAAGACACATGAGTAGACATGGTTTGCCTGTCAGAGCTCTCCCAGGGACTTTCACCGAAACAGTTTTGTAAAGTTGAAACAATAGGTAATTTACTAAAGTGACAGATATCACAGATTCGAGATTGCCATTGATAAATGCACTGTCAACAAAAATTGAGCTAAAGTTAACAGTTCAGCACTTTAGTTAATAATATTTTCCCAGGGATATGTCCAACAGACTCAGAGGCATGACTCTTACCAAAAAGGTGTCCCTTCCTGGGGGGGGTAAGAGAGGTTCAGGCCCGTCAACCTGTCCATCAGGTAAGGTTTTCATTTCAAGTGCCATTTTTTATATTTTTGATAAATCTTTGGCAGATCTTGGCAAGGTGGGACTAAGTCAACTATTATGTGTCGACTGGCTCTTGGCATAGCATGTTGTGTCATCAGAAGCAAGACTCAGCAGTTCAGCATGTCCTTGGGGTGGGGAGCTTAGTACGTGCTTTTGGGTGGCATTCTGCCCTTTAACTGAAGCAACGTATGGCTCTGCGCCCTTCTTTGCACAACGGGTGTCACTTTATTGATAGTGGTGGGCCACCACCCATTACTTCTGTCCAATAAGATAAGCAAAGCTTGTTATTCAAGTCGAACCTCTCCCTTTTGTCATCTCTTCAGTGCTTGACACATGAGTCCGAGCAGGTTGTCCTTTGGCATTGACAAGTCCAGTAAGGCCATAGACCCACAGATGTTTTCAAAACTCGCCTGGATAAAGCTCAGAGCAACCTGATCTAAACCTGAAGCTGACTCTGCTTTGAGCAAGAGATTAAATCAGGTATACTCCAGAAATTATTTTCAAGCAAAATTGTACTGTGATTCTCCCATTTTCTGTGTTCTTGAGCCTGTTGGAACTTACTCAACCTTTCCATGCTAAATGATTGTTTATAGTCGTAGTATTTTTTGCTGGCAATGAGTTAATTTCTTCATAGCAACTTGTCTGGTGCTGTTTTGAATTTGTGAACAAAACAGTGTTGATAACACAGGGATCTTTTAGGTATTGATGAGCAGTGCTTACATAGTATCAAGGCCTTTTCTGCTTCTCATGCTGCCCTACCAGTGAGTAGGCTGGGGGTGCACAAGAATTTGGGAGGGGACACAGCTGGGACCTCGGACTCCAGCTGACCAAAGGGATACTCCATATCATAAGACGTCATGCTTAGCAATAAAAAATTGGTGAAAGAAGTAGGAAGGGGGGACACTCGGAGTTATGACGTCTTCCCAAGTGATCATTACACTTGACGAAGCCCTGTTTCCCTGAACATGACTAAACATCTGCCTGCCAATGGGAAGCAGCGACTGAATTCCTTATTTTTCATTGCTTGTGCGCACAGCTTTTGGTTGCCCTATTGAACAGTCTGTATCTCTGTCCACAAGTTTTCTCACTTTTACCCTTCCAATTCTCTCCCTGCTCCCATTGTGGGGGACTGAGCAAGTGACAGGGTGGGGCTCAGCTGCCTACTGGGGTTAACCTGTGACAATAGTGACATATTTCTACGTTCTCAAAAAGAGCTTTCAAAAACGTACCATCATTTAGTTTCTTGTGTAAAGGAGATCCATGCATAACACCAACTATTTACAGAGCTGTTTTTCTGTAAAGAGTAAAACTGCTAATCAGGACCACTGTTTACCACATCATAGTTTTCATAATGGTAAAATCATTCTTCCTTCAACAATAAAGCACTTACTAACCACTACAGTTAATTAGAATAAAATGTAAGTATATTAATGTATTCCATTTCCAGAAGTACCGTCCTTTCAGGAAAGAGCTATTTCAATTACAAAATACATAGCCACCAGGAGTACACAATATTATAACAACTATTTTGCCTATTTTTATTTTAATAAGCAGGTTGAGCAACTTTGATTCGAAATAGTTTAATTATTCTGAAGCACTTCTGGAAAGAGAAAAAAAGGAAATTTAAGTTCTTTGTAGGTTGATCTGGCACTGTTGGAAGCTATTGTAATTAGTAAATCTGCAAAAGCATTGTTGAAGATATTTTCCTCAGCTTCGATACATTACAGTACATTGGCAAGCCTATTATTTATGCCCTCCCTTGGGCCACTCAAGATTTGCTTCATTTAATGAGAATCTTCATCTTAATTAACAACACTGAAATACCCTTTTCCTCCCCTCCCCGACAAAATGAATCAAGCCCTGAGAAATATACCCCAGAATAATATAATTTTGGAGTTATTAAAAGCAAAGACTTTCCTTTGCATCTTTTTGTATTATCATCAAAGCTTCTTGAAATAAACTTAGTGAAATTTCACATGTTGTGCATATCTTAATTAAAAACATGAGCTAATATTAGAGGACAGTGAATGATTCAAAGTAATTCCATGTGAAGGTCTTGGATGAATGATAATTAATTTTTGAGATTTATAGAAATTCAGAATGTTATTGCACAATATTAAGGTCAAAGTTGCAGAAGAAACAGTTTCAGATCACCTCTGTGTAACTATCAAGAGCTGTGCCCGTATTATGCATATCATAACCCTTTAGTTCAGTTCAATTGAACAAAGTCCTCTGAACAAAATTCTACTGAAGTGAAAACAAGAGAAGAGAAACAGCAAGAAGTGCATGGTAACCTTTTGCCCCAAATCAGATCAACCAGAAATCTATTAAATGTATAGAGTCGTTTTTATTTAGAGAGGGGAAAACTACTTCTGCTGCATCGTGGTACAGACAAGACAAACCTGACAAAACTTATCAAATTCTCTGCTATTTCTGATGGAAAAACAAGGCTTCCTTCCTATCTCCTTCCTTACTGCCTCCAAATTCTGCAGTTTTTGCTCAAATACAAGAGAAGAACTCATGATAATGACAATCCATTTCTGTCTACCTTTGTTTAAATACTACAGTGAAAGAAAGAAATAGGCAAGGTCTGCACAGTGACTTACACTGATTTTTATTATTATGGCCCCTCCAGTACAGGTGTCCTTATAAAGCACTTCCAAATATTTTGAGCTCAGAGAGAGACTGGTTTCTCACCTTTTGCACTAGTTTCAGATAAACTGTACTGGTTAGCACAAAGGTCTAAGAAGTATTCAGGCTTCCTATACCTGCTGGTGGTGGCTCTCTTTCTGGGCTGTTTATCCGGAGAAAGGTCATGACAGCACACTGGGGCACCTGAGAAATTCTGTGACCGCAAACAAAGAAGCTGGAAGAATGCAGTCTAAAATCATGTCCTGTATTCTGTTGTACAGAGAAATTTGCTTTCTCTGTATTCACATTCCTTATCACCAATGTATTCATTAGTAGTCCAAAATGCTGGAAATATGGTACAGCTGGTGATAATTACTTTTTTTATGCTGGTATGCTTTTAATTGGTGAACTTTTAACCTTGTGGGTCATTTTTTACCATCCATTACTTCAGTCTGGCACTATTTTCAGTCATTTCAGTGTCTGTTTGGGCAGAAGGGGATAGTTTGTTTGCATGTCTCCTTGCTGTGTTTTTTATTGCTGGTTAGACTGGAATAGAGAGGTAGAGTGTGAGTTGGATCCCATGTTAGCGGAATGAGATGGAAGGGTACATCTGAAGAGAAGAGATGGAGAAGAAACAGGAGTTTTCTCAAAATTCTATTACTTTTATGCATATGTCTTGTGGTACATGCCTAGTTCTGCGATGTGTATAGGGTCACACGTGGGGAGGTGAGCCTACACCAGGCATTGGGTAACAGAGGCACGTCCAGAGGTTACTCACTAGGGGAAAGAGGTATAATATAAAGGGTAAATTCAGTGTCTCTTGTCTGGTGTGCCAGACGTAACAGATCTGCTGTGTATGTATGTCTGAAATGTGACTTTATGTCCAGTAAAAAATTCCAAATAAGTATATTTTGCCTGACAGCTGACATATCGCAGCTTTATACCAAGAAATTATACTACTGCATTTGTTCAAGGATTTGGTGTGGGAGGAACATTCTGTTTCTAACTTATGGAATTACTGTATGTAGCAGAAAGCCTGCATAGCTTTATTGTATAACCAAAAAGGCAGGTAAAGATAAATGTGAGTATTTGTATTTTCTTTTCATAAGTTATATGTTTTTTAAAGGAAAAAATAGAGATATGCAGGAGGGGGAAATCAAGAATCTGTTAAAAAATTCACTCATGCAAATCATAGCCGTAAATACTATTACTCTAAGATAAACAAAATTGTTTAATTTGGCTGTAATTTTGAAGATTAAGGAGTTTGCAAGCATTGGTGTGAAGACACTAAAGTATATCACAAATCTTTCTGTGTATTTTTTAATAGTGCATTATTAGCTAATTTCATCAGAGAATGATGTCAAAGGTGTCTATTAGTTATTTTATAGAATAATACTAACATGTGTTTATGTTGGATTTATCTGTGTGATTATGGAACAAAAGGTAATAGAGCTCTCATTCTCAGAAACTGAACCTTTGTCCTGTATTCTGCAGATGTAGTATGTCTACAGGCTGTTGTATATTCACAGGATATTGTTTGTCATTTCAAGCATAAATTGAAAAAAAGGAAAGACCATGAAAAAGCCACATAAAATTATAGAAATAATAATGAGTTGTGCAAGTGTTGAAGTTTTTTCTTACAATTATTTTGTAGTGATAAAAAATGAGTATTTCAATACAATGAAAGCTAAAAAGTAATATATGATGATAGTAAACTATAACACAGTAGGTTCTGTTTCGTGATAGGACTCATCAATAATAAGCTGCTATGTTTTCTCACTTTAAAGCTGCTTTGAGAGGAATGAAGCTTTTGGTGATAAAGTGTAAGAGATGGTGTGTGAGTTGGTACATCCATGAACATTTGTAGTGATGTAGTGATAACTTGTAGAATGCAGATGTTGTCCCAAAAGTGGGATCGTTTACCCGGTGTGCAGTATGCCAATATACACACAGAGCAGAGGTATTGTCTTTATTTCATATTTGCGCAGATATGGGTGCTAGGTGATAATTCCACAAAGCTAGGACATCGCTTAGCAGAGTGACAAGGACAATATACTCCTACAAAAACAAGGAAATTACGCATTGCTTTCTGACTGGTTCATTGTGTTACACGCTTAGCTTAGAGGTGTACTCCTTCCTTATTTAACTACACACGCTCGAGGCTGGGGAGGTGCAGTCTTTCTGCTTCTGAATTGAGTTGGCAGTCGCAATATCCCCCTGCCACCTTTACCTTTTTCCTAGTTACCCTAGATTTTTGTTAACTTCATGTTTCTTTGGCAATCATCCAGCTTTCCATGCCTTCTGGGCTGTATGTTCTCATTTTATCAGTCTGTTAGCTCCTCTTCAAGGGCATAATTGTTAGTAAGGCATGCATTGTTTATACAAAATAATCGGACCTAAAATTAAACAAAGTCACTATGACATAAGCATTACTATGCCCTAAATATTTCTTCCTGATATCACAAATCCACAGATCTCTTAGTGTTTGAAGACCAAAGCTTTTCCAATGCATTTCCTCCTCCCGCTGTTGTGATGACTTTGGGGTACTCTGTGGCCATTTCCATAACAGACTGTTTAAACTGACTTTTCATTTTTATTTTACAATGTCTTAACTACATTACATTTTATCTTCCTTGGGGCATATGTGGAAAAGCTGGAGAGAGAAAGAGAAAAGGACTGATTCATTATCATAACCCTATTACTCATTCCCTGCCTTCTTAATAGTGGCTGCCTGTATCAAAACATCAAGTGACAGAAGTTTTGTTGACTGCTGTTTTCCTTCTCCTTCCAAAATCTTGTGACCATACTCCAAGCTGTCTGCCTGGAATCCAGACAATTGTGTTAGTAGTGCTGTGCTTGACTGAAAATTTGAGTAGGCAAAATGCCTCTATAATGGAGCTATACAGCCCCCAGGCTGATTTTTTCCCTGACCTGCTTGGAATTTGGGCAGCAGAGTTTAAATCAATCTCCACCTGCTCAGGTAGACATATTCCTATGGAAATGAGAGGGCTATTTGGTGAACTGTTACTCTGTCTAGACTTGCAATACAAGATCCGTCTTGAAATCTAACGCTGATTTTATTAACAGAAAATATAGTATTGGGCCTCAGGATTATTATTGTGGATTCCTATCAAAAAGCAATGCAGTAGGGGATGTCATAACTGTGATACAAACCACAGAAACTGATGATAGCTGTGCATGCCAAAAAACCCTTCATAGATACATTAAAAAAGCCAAATTCACAGTTCTTCAAGGTGTTGACAGCTCATTTTTGAAAAACACTTTCTTTTTAAACCAAAATATGTAAGCTTTGTTCTTGTTTGTGTGGCAAGAAATTGTCACATCAAAGTATGTATTTTTATGGTCTTGCATTTGGAGCTTTTTGGTACCTCAGTAATTTTATTTCTTTCAAAATTATTGCATGAATGCATGAATGGAAATACTTACAGGGCCAAAGCTTGGTTTAGGTTTTACAGCGTAACAGTGTTCAGTGTGGGAAGGTATAGCTCATTCCCAGCATCATGAGTCTCTTTAAGAAACAGGTCTTTAAAGAAGACTAGAGAAGCTAGGGAATGGAGGTTATTCCGGACACTAACTCATGAATAAGGTAAAACTCAGCTGTCCCCAGGAGGGACAGGAGATGTTGTGGAGCAAAGCTGGAACCAGAGAACAAGTAGGCTGGACAAATTGCAAAAAAAGTCTGAGTATATAGAAATTGAAAGGCTAGGATAATGCAAGTTACAAACACAAATTCTCTTAACTTTGTTCTTCTCAGCTGGAAGGCAGTAAACTTCTTTACAAGGTTAATTTCTTTATGCCTAACCTTTACAGATCATTGAATGACACATTCATTCAAAAGATGATCAGTCGAAAGAAAAAGAAAGATGTTCTTTACAGTTAAGTTTATTTGATTTCAGCTTCCAGAAGTGAATTTTTTTTATTCCTTTCCCTGGTAATAGAAGAACTTCATAGAACTGCATTTTTGTTCTCATGAAGATATTTATGTACAGCAATCAAGCTGAATCTTCTCTTTAATAAAATAAACAAATCAAGGTCTCAGAGTACTGTCCAAGGATAGGTTGGACGGCACTCTGAGCAAACTGGTCTAGTGGAAGATATCTCTGCTTACTGCAGAGGGGTTGGGCTAGATGACCTCTACAGGTCCCTTCCAACCCAAAGCATTCTATGATTCTATGATTCGGTGATTCTGTGATTCTGTGATTCTACCCCTTACCAGGGATTTTTTTTTTTTCCATCAGTCGGTTATAATTCATAGTTCTTTTTTCTTTTTTTGTAATCTGTCTCTTTGTTCTTTCCAAATTAATTTCAGAAAACTGTAGATGGTGAAACTTTACAGACTGTCTAAATGTTGTTTCACCAGTGAGATCAGCTGAGATAAGATCTCATTTCTTTGCATTCTTCTACTGTTCCTTGCTGTTTCTTTATATGTGTAACCATATATTTTTATGTTTCCCGTCACTGAGGGCTTGTGTGGAGTTCTTCATCCACCAAGGTCTCACATACTTCAAAGGACAGTTTCTTTGTCCTTTGGGACCGTTCCCTTGCCTTTTTCCAGTAACTAATGTAGACTTTACTAAGTATATCCTATAAGTCTTACCCAAGGGCGTGGTCTTTTAGCTGTGCTGAAAAGAAATAGCAAAAAAGCATGTAGAGGAAGACAGTAGCCTTAAATATCCTGTGAAGTATACAAGATTTCTGCTTGGCATAACTACCATAGAATCATAGAATCATAGAATGGCAAGGGTCGAAAGGGACCTTAAAGATCATCTGGTTCCAAACCCCCTGCTATGAGCAGGGACATCTTCCAATAGACCCCGTTGCTCAGAGCTCCATCCAATCTGGCCTTGAACACTGCCAGGGAGGGGGCAGCCACAGCTTCTCTGGGCAGCCTGTGCCAGTGCCTCACCACCCTCACGGTGAAGAATTTCTTCCTAATATGTAACCTAATCTGCCCTCTTTTAGCTTAGAGCCATTCCCCCTTGTCCTATCACTACATACCCTTGTGAAAAGTCCCTCTCCATCCTTCCCGTAGCCCCCCTTCAGGTACTGGAAGGCTGCTATAAGGTCACCTCAGAGCCTTCTCTTTTCCAGGCTGAACAGCCCCAACTCTCTTAGCCTGTGCTCACAGGAGAGGCACTCCAGCCCTCTGATCATCTTTGTAGCTCTCCTCTGGACCTGCTCCAACACATCCATGTCCTTCCTATGTTGGGGGCTCCAGAGCTGGATAGAGTACTCCAAGTGGGATCTCACAACAATGGAGTAAAGGGGCAGAATCACCTCCCTCAACCTGCTGGCCATGCTTCCCATGCAGGATACTGTTGGCTTTCTGTGCTGCAAGTGCACATTGTCAGCTCATGTTGCACTTTTCTTCCACCAGTACCCGCAAGTCCTTCTCCTCAGGGCTGCTCTTGAGCCACTCTCCGCCCAGCCTGTACTTGTGTTTGGGATTGCCCCGAGCCACATGCAGGACCTTGCACTTGGCCTTGTTAAACTTCATGCGGTTCACGCAGGCCTACCTCTCCAGCCTCAAACTACATAATACTAAAAAATTTTAAAAAATGGTTTTGATCAGGCATTTTCTTCAAAAATATCAATGCTATTAAGGAAAACAGTATTACATATTTTTAGAAGTAGTAAAATATTTGTTTCTTTTTCACTGCACCATGTGGATTGTGTGATTAAGGGCCATATTCTTATACATGGAAACCAGTGTTGATATACATATTCAGACTCATGCATTTTTGCATTCTCTGTATAATTTCTTAAACTGTATATCGAATGCTTTCTGCTGGAAAAAGTTTGTGGTGCTCAAGACTTGAAGAGTTTGACCTAATGTATGCTCAGAGAAGCTTCTCTTAATCACAGGTTGTAGCAAGGCACTAGAATAAGCATGTACCACAGGCCTGTTACTCACTGCTTGTCTGGCTGGCGTACGAGAAGCAGGTAGCCAGCACCATCTTGCTTAAGCTTCTTTAATTTATTGTGTGGTCTGACTCTTCTGGGACCTCTGGAAATATACACTGTATATATACAGAAATGAATTCAGAAACTAAAGCATAAAACCACTCCACAAGTAACAGTGTGATCTACCTTACATTTTATAATCTGAGTACGCTATTTGTCTATATTTACAATAATCAGCAGCCCAGGAGAGTAGTTTGAGTGTTTTAGTTCTCCAGAAGTTAAATCACCAGATTAATGACAGTTTCACCCACAGCTTGCCACCTGTTACCCTGTAACCACACCTTGTAATCCTTGTAGCTATCTACTCGACCTTGGGATGAAAAATGGGCACCTAAGCTCTGGCTCAGGTGGCAGGGCGAAGATGAAACGGCCTCATAATTTTAATTATTGGATGAACCTTCCTGCACTTGTTCTGATCCAAGGCTCTAATTGACTCTAATTGTTAGTTATGATTCTATATTCTTGTGGAATTTTCATTTCTTTTTTCTGTTTTTTTTTGCAATTTTTGATCTCTATTTTTATCTTCCAAATTTAAAACTTTTTTTTTAATAGGAGATATATATTTTTGTGTAATATTTAATACAAAGGTTTATTTATTTACATGCTATATATAATTATTCTATTTAATGTAGTGAATATTCCTCTTATAAGCCACCTGCTTCAAATTAGAGTATAGCAATGTTTTATTTATACTGTATCTGATTAAAGTAATTCTTCGTACAGATCTTCTGCTCCTATAGTTATGAAAAAAGGACGTCTAAGCACTCAGAAGGAGAAGTGATAGGGATTTGCTCCCATTAAAATACAAGGAGGGTTCTCATGCATAGAAGAAAGATTTAAAAGAGAGAGAGAATTACCTGTCTTAAAACTTAAGATAAAACAATCTACTGCCTTCACAAGCACGCAGTCCTTTGATTTATCTCAGGTTGATTTAGTGTTATCTGTTTGTGGAAATAGTGTTAAAATTATATTATCCTAGATTTTAAGGGCAGGATAGTATCTTTATTTTCAAAAATATTTATGACAACAAATCCACATTACTCTAAATTTAATTGATCAAGTTCATTTAGAATTCCGTTAGGCAGAAAAGACTTCAATGTTGGCAAATTTTCTAAGATATGGAACAAACGGGGCTTCTCTGCTGTTTAGTTCTAGAACTATGGATTAGTAACGATTGTACATTTTTGTTTTCTTGGTAGCACTGATTTATCTTAACAGTTTGCAAACACATAGTGAAGAATGCGCAGGCTAATGTGAAATGATGAAATCCCAAGACAGAATAATTTTAAAATAGGTGCTCATGTATTACACAGAACTTTTTTCAAACGGAGAAGGACATTGTATGAAGTCATGAAATGGGTTCAGAACAAAATCCCTTCACCTATATTGTAGTCTTCACTCGTTCATGAAAAGATTATAATCTAAAAATGTAAAAGTAATTTTTTGGAAACACAGTACACCAAAAAAAAATGCCGCTTTTTGGGTTTTCTTTTCCCTTTGGGCCTGGCCTTCAGAATAACTGAATTTTGTAGAAGTCATTATTAAATACAGGGAATTTCATAACCTTTCTTAATTGTACAATTTTACAAATCAAAATAGGCTACCTAGGCAAGCCTAAATCACTCATTTGAGAATCCATTTTTTAAAATATATATTTCAACTAAATTTAGTATCATACCTGTAATATACTAAAGTGAAATTCTAACACTGTGGGTCTGGCCCTGAAATTACTGATGAAAAAACACCAATTTCATTTACTCCTAATGAGAGTAGAAGTTCGATATTTCTTGGAGACATTTACTGTCTTGAAAGATCAATAATATATAAATAAAGCATAATTAAAGCCTTGTATTGACACTAGATACCCAGATCTTTTAAAATGTGAAATTTGACGTGAACTTTTGGTGCTTTGTTACAAAGTAAAAGATAAGATATAAGAACTGAGCTCATTTTAAAGGAGCAAATTAGTTGTTCTTGTTCATGACAATCTTTAAAAAGTATTTCTCAAATGTGTCACTTTCCTTGGAGAGTTTTTACATCTGATCTCAGTTCTGCTAAAGAGATTATAAATTTAATAATAATGCTAAACTAAATGAAGTATGATTTGTCTTAAATAATTTAAGCTTGCTATAATTACACAAATTCAGTAAGTCTAATATACTGTTGGATAAGGTAAGAGAATAGATTAAATGTTTTTTTAGTTAAGAAAATTAGCAAGGACAATTTCCTACTCATATGGTGTAACTTTTCATTTGTACTGTATTAAAACTCTATTCTTCTGAAAGACTAAGCATTAATAAAGATATATTTTATTTGTAAAGCTCATTAATCACTTTAGATTCCATATTTATAATCTGAAATAAGGACAGTTTTTAGAATGTATTTCTACAGTGAGTAGCTTTCTGAACTTTATTATGTAAATATGGAAAATAATATTTTTCCCAGTTCCATTTTATTCATTTCTTTATTTGCAGTATTATTTATTAAAACAAATGTTTTATATTACGCAATTCTCTTTGATTTTCAATATGCTGAAAGAGAAAGCAGACCAAAATAATTCACTCCTGTAGTACAAGAATATAGAGAGAGGGTAGCCTGACATTCAAATAATGTGCATTTCATGGACAGAGAGAACGTAACGTAAAAAAAAATATTTCTAATTTCTACAGCCACTATTATTTTCTTTCTCAGATATATTATAATCAATTTTTCTTCATATATTTTGAATCTTACATGTCTACTTCATATCGATAGCAACAATGACTGCAATTCCGAGAAATTAAGGAGAAATTATGATTGTGAGGAGGAAAAGCAGAACATGTTCTGAAGACAGGGAATGCAAGTAATTTAGATATGCTTATATGCTCTCTGTTGGCTGCTGCCTTTTAATTGTCTATATAGAATAGTAGTCTCCTAGCTTTGTTCTCTTTGGTCCCATATTAGCTAGATTTTCCAAGAAAGTACTTTGACATTGTGTCTGTCTTCTTTTTTATATATTCATGCATTTATGTGCCTTTTTCTGTCATGGCTATCATTGTACTGTCTGAGACAGTTATTAAAATATTATTTAAGTCAGATTGTAAAGGAAGGAATCTCTAGCAGAACTAGCAGTTCTATCCCAATGTCCTGAAGACTCACTGGGAATTATATCCTATTGCAAGTCCGTCTTTCCTTCAGAATATGTTTTCATATAGTTTTATTTAATATCTTATGCAAGTCTTTTACACTGTTTTTCTCAATGGTGTTTATGAGTCAATGAAAAGGGAAAGTGTGGGCCTTTCAGAAGAGTTTGCCTTACTGATACTACAGCCTATGGCAAACCCAACTGTTCTGAAGATTAGATGTCACCATTTTTTAGCAGACGTAAGGTTTACTACCAGTCGTCTACTCAAACTCTGATGGCAGCATGTTTTCTGGTATACTTGTATATCTTCATTTTCTGCAGACCCCTCATTGTGTAACAAAGTTAAAAGAGAGCAAAAAATAAATCTTTCAAGAGACATGCAGTTATGATAGTCTAGAAATTAAATGTACAGGAATTACATTATACAAGATGTGGAAGAAAAAAATGGTCTCAGTTAAATCATAACTCTCCTAATAAAATTTAACTGAATAGACAAGCCAGAGATGGAATTGTTTCAATGTCCAGTTTCTCAAATCAAAGCACTGTTTCAATTCTGTTTATCATAGAGAAGAGAAAATTGAGCTGCTAGAATTGGTTGGAAATGGAAAACTACATAAAGAAGAAGAAGAGGAAGAAGAAGAAGAAAAATAGTAAGAAGAAGAAGAAGGAGGAGGAGGAGAAGAAGGAGGATGATGATGAGGAGGAGGAAAGAAGCTGAATTTCCTTGCAATTGGAAATTACAGACTGTCTAAACAGTGAGTGCATTTTCTAACCTAGTAATGAGTTTCTATAGGGTGACATTTATTGCCTTATGCAACACCATATGTTGCATGTAAAGGGAGTTACTTTCCATCATCTCTCACACTGAAAGTGAAGAAAAGCTCTGTCGAATCAACAGATTTCAGAGCTGTGACAAACCTCCCTGTCTATGTGGGAATGTGTTGGCTGCCCAAATGAATAATTTAAGCAGAATTTTAAAAGCATTTTATAAAGTTTTAAGATAATAAATATAGAAAAATACATGAGGAGAGGAGTTGTTCCTTTTCCAAACAGGTCTGTATTTGACATCTTTGTCTGTAAGATGCATTACTCATCCATCATAGAGTATTGTCATACAGATGATATATTAGTGTGATATCTTATCAGAACCACATCATTCCTTCAATATATTGCCAGCTAGCACAGAACTAGCTGGTGAGAGTTGGGTATAAAGACTCAGTACTTTATATGGTATTAAAAAAAACCTTTTAAACACTTTCCTTTGGGAGCTGAACACTAAAGGGAATTTGTGAAAAGGTGATGGTTGTTTTAAAATTTGATATGTAATAATGTAATTCCTGAATTTTAGAAGGATGAATTCTAGTAGTAAAGCCAAGTAAATGTTTGTGGTCAGGCAGAAGAAGTACTTTCCTGAAGATATTGCTTTGTGGATTGTCAGTAGCTCATAACTTGCATCACTAAAATTTACTGTTTTATAAACCTACAGTATATAATACTGAAGCGACTAACTCATTTGCCATTCATTATAAAGCCAACTTCTAGCACGGCAACAACATGAAAGGTCATCGTGGTGTATTCAAAACAAGAACAAAGTTGTGAGATATTTTTAGCAGATGGATGTGGTTTTTCACTGTGTAGATGTCAATACAATTTAGTCCTTGCACTACCTATATGACAAGTCTTTCTCAATCAGGAGCAATTTCTTTCCTTTTGGAGTATGGCCTTTATGGAAACCCATATCTAGCAGTCACAACATTTCTCTGCCACAAAATTTTTAAGGCATTACTTTTGTTAATAAAGCTCCTTCTTAAGTAGGAAAGAGAAAAAAGAAAGTGAGTGTAGAGGTGAAATAGAGAAAAAACACCAAAGTGGACTAAGGAGAAATGTAAAATGTAACCCAGAAAATTGTAACTGGGCATAAAATGCATTACTGTGACCAAATATACACACCAGACCTGATAAGATTGCTCTTTACTTACTTTTCAGTGCAAGTTTTGAGGGTTCTTACCTTCCTGTTTCAATAGAAAATTGTATTAAAAAGGACTGAAAATTCATAAAATCAGTGAAACAAAAAATCATGAAGTCCTTCCCAACAAGATTTGTAAGCTGTGTATTCTGTTGTAGACGGATATGAAGGTTTCCCTTTCAAGAGAAGGACAGAAAGAGAAAGGAAAGGAGAGAGAAAAGAAGGCATCAGAATTACTGAGGTGTCTGAGTGTTCCCATGTTAAAGCATCATTTTGAAGAGTGCTCTATCTACATAAGAATGGCTAACAGAAGGGGACAGCAAAGCAGAAAATCTTTATTATTTAAGATGCTTAATTGTTTAAGATGGGGGAAAGAAAAGAATCTCGAAAAGTAAAAAGGGATAAAATAAACTTGAAATACTGATTATATTTTCTATACTTTTTTCATAAAAAGCTTCTTATCTAAAGCCACCAGAGACAGCAGGGCATTAAAACACTAATGATTAGTTCCTTCACAAAAGCCTGTTTATGTTCCTAATTTTATAATTCTTTTATTGTGTTTTTTCCCCATATTTTGTATCTGTCTCATAAATTCATAAAATTCATACTTATAGGGTCTGCTAGGTCCCCTGGATAATATAAGCTATCTCATTTCACCAAAGGATTTTCTGCTCTAGCCCTTAACTTCTGACACTTTGTTTTCGTTTATCTTTCTGCTCTCCTTTAGGTGGTATATTCTTTCAGCATGAAAAGTTTATCTATGCAGTGCTTACAACACTGCAGCATGATCTTTCATTGCTACTTGAAGGAACTCTTGCAGCAGCAAGCATGAAGTATTAATTTGGGTAAGCTAAACAATACATGGCCTGAAATTACTGTATTATTATTACCTTGAGGGCCAAGATCAGACAAAAAGGCTAAAGTGCAAGGAATACAGATGTACAGAATGTGGCTTTTTGCTGGGAATTTGTACTGTGTATAAAAAGCATATTTTTCAGTATAAATTTCACCATACATGCATATTGCAATATATGCAAAACAGTAAAATTGATGCAAATATATGCAGTTGATAGATAGCACATTTTGGAGCTGGCACTGCACTCTCCTTCAGTGTCAGTTTTGTGACAACCTTTGATAGTGCATCGGGATTTCTTTAGTCATTTAGAGGTCAAGATAAACTGCTCCTCTTTTTCAGAAAGTACCTTCTGATTGATTGTATTTCGGTGAAAACTGAGCAGTAAAAAGGCTGTGGTTTATATTCCATTCCTTAGGGGACCGAAGGTTTCTTAAGACTTGATAAACTTAGTGGAGTAATATTGAAGTTAACCTAGATATTAATGAGAAAATGAAACAAAGCCTGGTATCTCAGTACCTGTCTTAATTTCTCATTGGTTGGCTGATAACACTGTCAGTCATTTGTTGGATGAAAATTCTGAAAGAGTTTCATAATAAAAACCAGGAATATTAGAAGTTGATTCATTTGTATTTAATAGCATTGTCTATCAGCTCCTTAGGGAAATAAATTTTATGCATAAATATAATAAAAATAATTTCAGTATTCAAAGAGACTGCACATTTCTCTTTATTTCTTGCTAGCTGACCCCAGCATAAATAGCTAAAAGTCTGTGCTTGCTGAAATGAAGTACAAAGATAAGTAGAACATACGTATAACGAGATATTTTGGATCACACTTGCCTTGAGTTCTCAACATAAGCCAGAAACAAGAAGGCCATGTTCTGGAAAACATCCTTTACCAAGGCAGTTCTTTAACTACATCCAAAAACTTTTCAAAAATCGTGCTCATGTGGCAATTCAAATGTGTGATGCAGCTTTTGGGTAGTATATATGTATTAGTTTTAAAATACTCCAAATAGAGGTATGCAGAACAGCCTGAAACCCAGACTATGATGAAAAGCTAGTATAAAACTAGCCCAAATATGTCTACTTAAGCTGCAGTTGTACCTTTGAATTGTTAGGAGTACCTGACTACAAAATATTATTATTTATGTTATTATGTTATTTCTCATATTTCATGGGAATTCAGGTGTCTAAAGATACAGATAGAAAGCTGGCAATTTCTCAAAACATAAATGCCCAATTCATATTAAATTCAAAAGATGTTAGGACCTATTTGAGGTTTTCTAAAATGTATGTTTGTATTCCTACATACCTAAAATGCTTTGAAAAATCTCACTTTAAACCAGTCTAAGAATTGGTAGAATGACATTAAAAACGCATTTGTTATTACCCATCACCACTATGATCTCTTCTCATTTGGCAGGATTGTTCTTCATGTTTTTGAACATCAGAAAAAAGAGTGCATTAACAAATAATTCATTTCTTTAATGAATTGTTATTTAAAGGCACGCATATAAATTAAGAAAGGGCACTAATATTACTAAAGGGAATAAAATAAAATGTATGCAGGTAAGCTAAAGTTGTGGGAAAACAGGAAGTTTGTTCTAGTCATTTGAAAGAGCACCACTGAAGTCACTACTTTAAGAATGAAATAAGTAATCACAAATACTTGAGTGTAGAGTATGCATCAGCACTGGACTCTCAATCTTATTTCTGCTTTCTAAAAGCAACAGTGTCCTGGCTGTTGTTTTTCTGGTTAGTAATATTTTTTTCCTTCTTTTTAGATCATGACTTTTTTGCCAAGGACAAGACATACGAGGAGGCAGTATGCATAAAAGATATGACAAGTTTTCTTCCATTCTTGACTGAATTTAAATGAATTTCTGGGAAGCTGAATACTTTTTCTGTAACTCGTGGACTGTACTTATAAGGGAAACAGTAAAAAACATTAAACATGGAATTTCTTCCTGCCATTTAGTTACTTTTTGGAAAAAGCTATCTTAATAACAGTGGAGAAGCTACTACCGCAGAATAAGAAACTAAAGCATTATTCCAAAGTAAAGTCCTGTATCTGATGTTTTGAAGACTGCAATTCCTTTCCTCTGCAAACACATATGAGCAAGAAGACATTTTGAATACATAATTGGAAAGTCAAAAGCTCGCATTGTCTGTCCATAGTGAGCTGTCATGAATTATGTTATCTGAAGAAAGTAAGTTCTGGACGAATAACCCACAGCTGAAGTATTCAGTTGACTGACATTTTAAAACTCACTGAAAATAACTACTAACAAGGGTGACACTCTGATAGTTCAGTGATATGGGACAAATTTTTCCATCCCAGAATGATCAAAATGAAGGATGTGGGTGAACATTTTTTTTATGATTAGACTCTGATAAGGAGTCAAAAATCATACCTGTGTAATATCACTGACTTCAGTAGAGTTAGACCAAACATAAACTTGATATACAGTGTGATATTACAGAGCATTTTAGCCCTTGCTACAAGATAAAAAATGCCTAAGGACTGGAATCTTCAGGAATGTTATGGAGAAGGTAAAAGAGCAGAGATACATCAAACTGTGTGGCAAAAAGCTACGGACTCAAGCTGTGAGAACAGCTTCCAACTTTAAAATGTAAGCTCACAATAAGTTTAAATATGATATACAGCAATCTAAGTAATTGTCCACTTGATTACTTACATTCACAATTCTCTCTGTCCCCTACTCCTTATCCCCATCCACTGTTCCTCTGAAAGACAGTAAGTTGTTCATCTGTTTTTTTGGCTAGCTGCATGTAAATTGCCAAGATTGATGCCATGTAGTGTAAGGCACCAAAGGAAGCACTTGCTGCTTATGGCAAATTGCGAGCCTTTGAGGAGCAACATAAAAGAGTTGTGTGACAGCTGAATAGAGATTAAGTCTTCAGAAACTCAGTATTAGTACTTGGTGAGTAAAAGAATATTGTGTGTGGTAAAACTATCTTCAAGTAATGAGTCTTCTGCTACCTTAAGAACATCTCCAAAAGCCCTAAGGATTGATGTGCTAGAAGGATTTTGATTATGCAGTCTGTCACCTGATATAAATTATTTTACAGCATCAGATGTTGAAAAATAACATAGGAATGTCTGGAAGAGCTGTGTGGGACTGCAGGGAATACAGAGCTGAGAGAAGTTGTACTCACATGTGAGAGGTGCCAAAGGAGTCTTTTTGTCAAAGGAAGGAGTTAACTGAATTATTTTTCTCCTTTAGATATTTTAGACAGCATACAAGTCCTGGAGTATTGATTAATTTTCTTTGCATTGCCAGCATGAATATATGTATATTTAATAATATCACTTGTCTGTTCATGTTTCTTTTTCTAAAGAGAACAAATAAAGATCGTACATAAAAAGTAACAAAATTTCTGCAAGTACCTTTTGGCCATACTATAAAGTTATTCTGAGAAAAGTAAGACTGGTTTATTTATTTTCTTTCTCCTTCTCTTTCAAAATAGAGGGGAGCTTTACTACTGGAAAAATGGCAGCAATGCTGCAAAATAAATCAGCCATACTGCCAGGTAGCTCTCTTTGAAATGATGCTGTGAAAAGCCGGAGTTTAAGATTCAATAGTCGGAAGGCTACTAAGTAGGTATTGTTTATTATGGCGCCGGGCACACGGGGGATCTCTCCTCCAAACGTGTGCACTGAGGAGACACAGTTACTAGGTATTTATGCTATGTTAACATACATATTAATTAAATTAAATACTTGCCATAATAATGGCTTTTCCAAGGACTCATTAGTATGTGTTAATGTCCTTCAATCATTGGGGGTCTTGAGATCATCTTGCAGCCTCCTTATCTCTGTAGTTTGTATACCTGTTCTCCCAAGGCCTAAAGGGACTATTCAGGGGTCTCTTATCTTACAACTATCCCAATTATTCACAAAGAACCAAGACTTGCTTTGGTTGTGCAGTGATTCTGACCACCTAAAAGGATAAGAACCCCTACATGTTACATTTGTTACATTCACAGGTATCAGAAGTCAGTGTGAGTTTTACCCATTGCCTTTGGTAGGATCAGGAACTGTACTCAAGAGAGTTGCAGAGGAATGTTCTACGGAATATTTTAACCAGGAAAGGTTTTATACATAAAATCTTTACCCATTGAGATGAAATTTATCCCATAATTTGGCTGCATCTCTTGCTGGCATTCAGGTGACAGGAGATTAACTTTTTTGAACTTTGATATAAAACATGTATTAGTCCTTCCTTATTCTAGACTTGCACAGAATTTTCCATCTTTCAAGATATTTTTTAATTCAGATGTATCTCTTTGATCTGTGTATGTCAAAGAAGTCAGTTTCAATGCAGAGAAGGACATTCATTTGATGGAAGGAGTAAGATGTTTTCATCATTTTATTGTAACATTTAATGTCATAACAGAAGATCCAGCTACCTCAACACAGAAAAATCTGCTGTCGATGGAAGCAGTAGGAGAAAAAGCAAGAGAAATGGCAATTTATCTCCATAGTGCAATACTTCAGATCAGATTCTAGGGACATCTAGAGAAGATTGCTTCAGTAAAAGACAACATATGAGAGAAAATAAAGGTTGATGGCTGGGATATAGAAATGTGCATACTGCTTAAAACTTCTATTTGCACAAGTGTAGAGCTGAATAAATCTGTCCCTTAAAAGACAGATTGCTGAGAGTCCCTTCACATTTCTCAAAAAGAAACTAAAATATATTTTATTTAATCAAAGAAAGAAATGATAGAATGTCAGAATTCCTTTCATTTTATTTGACACCCAGCATTTCAATTTAACATACAAAACACTCCATGTAGCTCTATCATTTGGCCAGGCTGAACAGAAGAAGTAGTGCTTCTTCACAGCTCAGTTAGTATAGGGGCAAACTCTATAAATAGTATGGAATCATGCATTTTTGCATTATCTGCAAATGCATCTTCTCTAACAGCATTGATTTGCGTTCAGCGATCTCTTATTTTTGCATACCCTCAACATCACTATTTGTTAATCTCAGTTTAAACTATCTCCCACGCTTTTCAAGCATATAAGTACACCATTTAAGAGAGTCAATAGCAATTATACCACATAAAGACATCAGTGCACATACCCACAGAAAATCACAGAACCCGAAAATGACATCCCACCTCAGAAGTGATAGAGCCGCCCATATCTATTATTATCAATGACAGTTCTGCCAAGCTCAGCATTAACCTCCCCTTATATTTCATTACTAATTAACACTCTGGGGAAGTTCAAATTGGACAGTTGTGTGAAATATAGTGTAAGGCTCCAGGACGGAGTGAACAATTGTGACAAATATCCATCTTGAGAAACCGAGACAGAGACATGCAAACAAACTCCTAAATCAGGCATTGTGCTTTGGGAACTTCCTTATTTTGGTGAGGGACTGTGGCAGACAAGTGGAATCCTGGGGAGGCATGGTGCCAGCTTGTGAAGCCCACCTCTCTCCCTCTGAGAGGCAAGGAAGTTAAGCACTTGTGAAAGGCAGCAACCAGCCTTGCGGAGGGGGGTTGTGAGACCACCAAGTCCCCCCCGTGCCCACAGACTCATTTTGACGACATTTGGGAAGCTGAAGTGTTGAAGATTAATTGCTGTTGAACGGTAGCCAGTGTTCCTGATAAGGAACATCTCATGGCTGCAGGCCCGCTTAACTGAGGACACTGAATCACTCCCTGTCAGAAGAACAAACACTTGGTATCTTTAATGAAGGACATGCTGGAGCCACTGGACTTCAAGCAGGAAGGTTAATTAGGATGTTTTATGTGTGTTGCAAACTTGGCAGGAGAACTGAGAATTCATTTACCCTTAGTTGAACTACCCTCATTACAACACTAAAAATCATCCCGCTTAAGCTGGAGACCCCAGTCCATGCAAAGACCCTTCCTCACTGAGCATGCCCAGTGAATTTAGGAGCACTGTATCTTTAAACCGAAGCGGGAAGCAAACTAAGTAATCCTAGTTAGGTGGGTATGGCTACTAGGTGCCACCAATGTTTTTGACTGTATAAATATGCGATGTGATTGTGGGCAGGTGTGCATCCACCATGGGAGGACCCTGACCGCCAGCAAAGACCATCACTGGATCCAAGGGTGGTGATATCTTTTCTCTTCTCTTTCCTTTTGTTTTCCTTTCTTTCTTGATCTCTGAATTTCTAGGCATATAAGGGTGATGTTGTTGTAAGTTTGTCAACCCGCTATTCTTTACAGTCTTGTAAAATCAGACATTATGTTGTTATAAGCTTTGCCAAGTCAATATCTGTTCTAACCCCACTACACTAAAAGTAATGTTATGAAGTTGCAAAGTTACTGTCTTTTGTAATCGCACTGAATTCCAAGTAAAGCTTTGTTTTTAATCAAACCTCTTGAGTCATTATTGCGACTGCTGGATACCACGCAGAGAACTGAAACTGATCACCTCCCCTCACCTACCGAGTGGGACAAGACATATGGTCTGGTTCCTTTCTGCCAATATAGGAACAATATTAGCTGAAATCTAGAAAATACAGCTCTCATCTTTGTTTCTTCAAGGCACAGGCATATTCTAATGTAAATTTTCATTGCATAATCGTGATTGCTAATTGACAGAGTTTAATGGTGTAGAGATTTTCATCCATAGAATGGACAACAAGTACAGGAATATGAACCTGTAATTACTCTTCTGTTCTGCATAGTAGTAGTGACTGAATTGCATTCCTGATTTTTACTCACTGAAATACAGGAATCAGAGTGGAAAGAGTTTGTTGCAATGTGCTTAAGTGATATGGAGAAAGTGACTCTCTACAAAACATGGAAAAAACCTTATTACACAAATATTCACTGGTAATTTTAAACAAACTAGGTTCAATCATGTTCCTTTATGGGTTCATTTTCCACCCAGTTTTGAAGGTGAAGTTCTGCTCTGTACAGAAATCCAAAAGAAGATTTACATCTTATTGAAGATTTGCTTAATCTCATATTGAAGGCTTAATTAGAGGCTATGCTGACCTTATTCATGGAGAATGAGTTTATCTTTCATGGGTACTATTAATACCATGAATACTTTTTTTGAAGCTGCATTGCTCATACACCAGCTAAAAATCTAATGCTGAGCTGCTTAGCTGACTTACAATGACTGTTCATTTTTAGTTTTATACTTCACTTGGATTTGAATTGCAATTTTTTTTGTTGCAGAAGTCATGAAATCCAAAAAGTCCACATGACACTTGTCACTAACCTACAACAACTCACATCCTGAGTGTTCTTACTGCACTGTTTGCAAGTGCTTGGAGAGAGTGTGACAATTTGAAATAATTACTTTTGAGACTGTTTCCATCTTTAAATCGAATTTAATGTTAAATATATACTTATTATCTTGTATGCAACCAAGCTAAACAGCAACAAACCTTTAAAAATATTGTAGCAAATATGGCAAATAATATTACAGATATGGATTTTAATAAACGTGTAGAAAGAAAGTAGTATGTCAGGTTTTTCATAGTACCTGCAGTATGGCCATAAGGTGTAACAGTGTATGAAAAAATCTTGAAATTCCCTATGCCAGTTGCTTAAGTGTTTGCTTCTTGAGATAAAGAATAAAAGCCTAGAAGATAGATTCACGTCACGGGTTTCTGGAAGGAAAGGATTAATCTCATCTAACCATAGCCAGCTAAAGAGTAGGTCTCTGTTCTAAACGTATAAGTTGGTTTCCTTCTACAGTCAATAAGAGAGCAAGCTATGTATACGTCCTGAGAATAATTCATTCTCTTTAAAGTGACAGACCAAAACAGTCAGTGTGAACTAACTTCTAGGATGCCTGTACTCCTCTGACTGAAGAGGTATTTTAGATAATAACATGGATTAAAAACCAAATTCTGAAGAAAGTAAAAATTAGAACAGACCTACTCAGGCATAATTGCCCTGCTGGTTACTCCCGAAACTATTTTAAAGAGTACTTTTGATGAAGTGTTTAATAATGAATCTGAATGGTAACCATAGTAATAACTAAAATGGGTCTGTTGGACAAAAGTATTTTCTTCAAGTGTTGCTTTAGCCTTTGACCTACCAATACGTTTTCCATCCAAGAAAAAACAGAGAATGAGAGTTAACATGGTGTGTTATTACGGTGAAGTAAAGACAGCAAAAAAGGAATTTGATAAACACAAGTCTTCAGTGAATTCACTTTTTCAAAGTTTTCATATCTGTAGCACTCATTAATATTATATTTTACTCTTTTTTACCTCTTTTTTTAAGCAACATGAAGGTAGATCGTAGCTCTAAAGGAGTCATTATGGTCTGTTTTGTAGATACACCATTGCAGACTTTCAAATATACAAATTATGTAAATGCCTATTTAGGGAGTATTTATAAAATTCATTATTGACCCAGTAAGCCATAACAGCTCCAATCTGTCAAAGAAATACATATTTAGACCCTACTTAAAATGCAAATTATTGGCCCAATAGACTGTAACAGCTTCTTTAGAACTGCTATATTCTATTGTGGAAATCCATGGTTGGGGATTTGCTGGCTAATGACTTTTGTGTGAAAGCTGCCTTGGAAACTGTCTTTAAATACACAAATTTCTTACATGATAGAACATAATGGCTCTTTTCAACAGTTACTAACTACAGAATAGTATTGGGTTCTATTAGATAGCTAGCTGGTTGTCAGATCTCAAGAAAATTGTACAGATGCTCTACAAAGCTATCCATTGGCTTCAGATCTCCCTCTAATTTTGTTTGAAACAATGGATGCTAATACACAGCATCTATTTTTCAGCAATGACTATTCATTCCTCATGCAGATTTATAACACCAATCTTAGAATGAAACAACTTCGATGATAAGGAATGTTCTGTGGAAAACTAAGACATAGACCAATAGTCCAAAATGGTTATTATAAATCCTCATTAAGCAAAGCACTTTGCACACCCTTCAAGAGGAAGTAAACACATGCATTACTGAAAGGACTGAAATTACATAGATAAAATTTTGTCCATTAAATACTATCCAAAAAGAGGGCCAAACTATAGGGGACTACTTATGTTATTTAGCAGTCAGCTTACCAAAGAGTCTCACTGAAGTCAACAAGTTACAGAGAAAGCATCAGTCTGCTCAGGGAAAAGTCTCAGAATCTGACCGAGGAGATTGTCAGGAGTTTTCATTCCTAGAAAGACGTGCCAGTTGTACACCATGGTTCAGTTTCGAGAGTGTACCTTTAAAAGAAACAGGGATCTATTATCGAATGAGCATTCTGAACTACTAAAGGAGTTTAAATATCTTAGCAACTCTCAGTTTACTGACTTGGAAGTTCTCATTAAGAGATGTTGAATAGGGAGTTGCACTTGCAGAGAGTAATTCTAGTTTTTCACAGTTCTTCCACATACAAAGTGTATTCTTTTCAATATTGGAAACAGATTTCTTTGGAAAGTGCATCCATTGTATTTATCGATTCTTTTATATTGTTTGGCTTTGTTTCTTGTGTTTTAACCTTAACAGTGGACAAGTGTCAACACAGTTGCAGAAAAAGGGCAAAGTAATGAATAAGGAATATATTTTTGTCACGAGCTCTTGAAAATTTAGTTCTTAGGGGTTTTAAAGTATATTTTAAGATCATCAATGTCACAAAACAAAAATCTCTCAAATCTTAGATAACTTGTTTGATAATATAGTTATCAAATAAATTTAGCTTTTTTAATATTATTATTTATTTTTATTGCCTTGATTCTAGTACCAATATTCTAAAGGAGGTAAGGAAAGTTTTCACTGTGTAATCATTTATGTACCAGCATGCTAAATAACTTTATTAATTTTCCTATATGTATTTATGGTACTTGTCATCACATATGCCCAGGTTATACAGCATCAATAAACATTATTCCTTTTCTACTGGAAATGCATGTGGCATGTAACCAGACATTTGCAGATTTTCATTTATCGTAGCTTGTTGCTTACAAATTAATAAAGAAGTGTATAGCTGATAGGAGGAAAAAAAAATCAAATAGTAATGGTTATTTGATAAAAGAGAGGATATTTTTGAACACTCCTTATTTCAGTCTGTGATACTATAAGTTAAATAATGCAAAAGCAATATACTTCTATGTTTCAGCCTTTGAAGGAATAAATTAGGTTTTTCTTTACAGTAAGAAGTTTTTACTGAGGTTTAAGTGGAAGCAGATCTTAATATGGGTATAGATGTAACAACTGATGGCATTTGATATATTTTCACTCTGAGAACATCAAAAGTGAAGTAATATAAAGGAACCATATTATAATTAGAAAGCAGGTTTATATTTCAAAACGTAAGTCCTACCTATGCAAATCACATACAAACAGTAGAGAAAACCTGTCTTTTAAATATATTTTGGGCTTGGTGAGCGAGATAAAATGGAGTCTGCATGTAAAAGTATATTCCTAGGCTCTTGCGTTCACTTACATTTTCAAGATCTTCTTCATGATACTGCTTTTTATCAGAGCTCTGGACAGAGAGAAATATGCCCCATAACTGCAATCCTTCTTATAAGTGCAGTTGATTAGGTACCCAAAGGCCAAGTAGTTGAACTGGTGACATTACCTCCAAGTGTATCAAACAGAACAACAGAGCTAAAGACAATTAATGTTTAACTTCACTTATGTGATTGAAAATGACACCGTGGTACAACACTATGCTGGGAAGCAGAGTATTCCTGCAGACTTCCAGGTGAGTAGATGTAGACCATGAACTACTGCCCTTTAATATTTTGTACCTCCACAATGTCTGACCTAAGTTACAATCGTAACTCTGAACTTCCTCTCTCATTGGATGGTGGCAAAAGCGAGTGATTCGAAGAGGAGAACCAATGGAGGTGTCATTGTGCCTTGCTGTTCAACAGGATGCTTTTTATACGGAAGACCAGGACAGACACACAGAATTAAGTGTGAAAAGCAAGTATAATATTGCCCTGTGGAATTTAAAGTTGTTATCTGAAATAACCAATGTTTACTCTTCAAGTAGTGTGCTTATCAGGATAAAAATAAAATGACCATAAAAGAGAAATATCCATGAGCTGTTTTGCTCTTTCAAACCCTGCATGAAGTAGGTTGCTCTCAGTGTCTCATGCTCCGAGTATGTATTTTTGAATCTAACAGTGAATGCAGAGAAGCACTGGAGACACTGTTGGCTTTCAGAGTGAGAAGACGTAAACAGGGTCTTTATACAAATACACAATGGGAAAACAACAGACAGTCGTCATAAATTGAAAAAGGAGGCACTCACACTTGATGTAAAGAGAGGCCTTTCACCCTGGAGACAGCCAGGCAATGCAGCAGACTGCCCAGAGAGGTTGTGCAGTCTCCGTTCTTGGAGATGGAGACCCAACTGGATAAAAGCCCTGAGCATATTTGTCTGACTTAACAGCTTACCCTGCTTTGAGCAGGAAATTGCACAAGAAATGTCCTGAGGTCGCTTAGAGTCATAGAATCGTAGAATGCTTTGGGTTGGAAGGGACCTTAAAGATCATCTAGCCCAACCTCCCTGAAGTGAGTAGGGACATCTTCAATTAGACCATGCTGCTCAGAGCGCCTTCCAGCCTGGCCTTGCATGTTCCAAGGGATGGGGCCTCCACTGACTCTCTGGGCAGTCCGTTCCAGTGTTTCACCACCCTTGTGGTAAAAAATTTCTTCCGTACATCTAGCCTAAATATTCCGTCCCTTAGTTTAAAGCCATTACTCCTTGTCCTATCACAACAAGCCCTGCTGGAAATATTTTCCCCATCTTTCCTATAGGCCCCCTTCAGGTACTGGAAGGCTGCTATAAGGTCTTGCCGCAGCCTTCTCTTCTCCAGGCTGAACAGCCCCAACTCTCTCAGCCTTTCCTCATAAGGGAGGTGCTCCAGCCCTCTGATCATCTTTGTGTCCCTCCTCTGGACATGCTCCAAAAGCTCCATATCCTTCTTGTGCTGGGGGTTCCAGATCCCTACACAGTACTCCAGGTGGGGTCTCACTAGAGAGGAGCTGAGTGGCAGAATCACCTCCCTCACTATCCTGGCCATGCTTCTCTTGATGCAGCCCAGGATATGGTTGGCCTTCTGGGCTGTGAGTGCACACTGGTGGCTTATGTCAAGCTTTTCATCCACCAGTACCCTCAAGTCCTTCTCAGTAGGGCTGCTCTCAATGTCTTCATCCCCCAGCCTGTATTGATAGCGAAAGAATCCACTTCGGGTCTCTGTATCCCACCAGTCAATCATTAGCTAGCGGCTGTATTCTAGGACCGTTGCACATATACATACCACCATAGCCGTGTTAAACTAGTCTGAGTTTTAGAATAGGACATAGAACAGAGTTCTATCCACCTCAATATCTTATGCTAGCTGTGAAGATGGCAATTTGATTCACAAACAATCTATATTCTCACAAATTTTGCATTCTTTCAGTGACCCAAACTTATGCCAAACTATGGTTTTTTGCTCTTACTTGGTGCATTTTTTTCATGCTTCTTTTCATTATTCTCTGAATTTTTTGGAAGCACCAAATCAAAAGGTGTTACTTCTCACTGCTAATTCCCCTCATGCCATTTCTCTGTCATCACTCCAGGTTGTTTCTCTTCCCTTTCTTTATTCTTTTTTCATGCCAGCATGGTTCTCTTGTCACCAGCTTAAGGGGGAAAATAACTTTTTAAGCTATTTCATCCCCCCTGTTGCTCAGTGGAGGTAAAATTAACCTATGCATTAACAGCCTATGTAAGATCCTCCTCCCATCAAAGATGTGGGGTGAGGTTATGTGAAAACCCACATCTCCTCCAGGGAAGACAAGGAACTTTGATCACAACTTTTACATCAGCCTCTTAAGTTTTAGCTTGCAAGCAGGCTAAGACAAAGAAAACATGTTAGAAAGCCTTATCCACACAGTCCAAACACCTATGTTTCTTCTTTTGAAAGAGAACTCTCCCTAACATGTTAAGATGTTAAGATCAGAAAAGCTTGTTTTCACCTGATACTTCTATTCTACCTGACATGAACCAGAGACAGCTGACAGCTACTATATGCAGTTTTCTGTATACCCCTGGACTGCGACATTTACAGAAATTTTACCAGCTGTGGTAGGCAGCTAAATTGTCCTTGAATGACTATAAAAAATACTCCCTGCAAGGCAGTTGGTGAGGTTGAAATTTATCTCCAAACTCTTGCAAAGCTAGTTTAAGTTTTGGAAATCAAATTGTGCAAAATTTGCATTTTATGTAGATATCTTAATCATCACACAACACCCAATGGAAAGAAAACAAAAAATATTAAAACTCTGTTCTTTAGTGTTCTGTTTGCTAAATGAGAGATGTGCAAACTTAAAAAAAAAAATTAAACAATTAAATCTAGACATTAATTCAATGTATAGTACTTATTCCTGAATAGATTCTCATCTGAAAGCACCTTCTTCCTAAGGTTTAAGTAAACAGGTCAAGACAGACTTGATCTAGGAAAAAAGTTCCAGACTGAGCTATATGTAGTCAGAAATAACTCACAGATAAATATTTGCCTTTTTAGTATAATCACAAAATTTTATGTATATTTTTATGATCAAGGAAATGCTGCACTTTTTAAAGAAATTTTTAAGAAAAAAAACAATCAACCAACTAACCATCCAAAATTCTTGAAAATGTGTATCTGAACAACAGAAAAAAAAAGGAAAAGACATCCTCAGCGATGATTGCAATCACATTGTCACATACTTACAACAATGGCACATACTTAATTACACTTTCTTTTTTCTAGCATGAACAAAAGGGAATTCAAGCACAGACGTAACTACAGTTTGTCATTTAAGAATCTGCTTTTGATACTTTTTTATATTCTATGAGCATAATATTTACATTTTAAAATTATGGCACTGAGAATCACAGAGATGAGGGGATTTTTTTAAAGTGAAATAGACAAATGTACACAAAAGCATGAGTACTTGTAACAGAAAATGTCATCTGCATTATACTTTCAGATAGCCTTTTTTCCTCTAGAAGTAACATTTACTATGAAATGTTATTACTATACTGTCATGATGATTACCTTCCAGGCACAGGACCTGGTGAAATTGGATGTGTCTCAAGATAAAGAAGCTTAGGGCCTTATATATTGTTTCTGTTAATATTAGTAGATATTTTTTTGTTTTCAAAGAGAGTTGATTAGACCCTTTGACTGAAAAAATGGCATATCCTAGTACTAAGAAGCTGCAAACACCCATCCTGCCCCCAGATCCTGGACTTCTGCAAATGTGTCTGCCAAAACTTGCGTTTGTCAGAGTTCCCCCGTGCAAGAAATTATCTACTGTGTAATTGCAACCAGATTGCAGCCTGAGTGGCATCAACAAGCCAGAAAGTCACTAGGGAATTTATATCTTGCCTTAAAAATGTTTATGTGTGAACAAGAATTCAACCTTGAAATGTGCAGTGCTACAAGACACGCAGAGATTTTTAGACTCAGCCTCTAACTTAAAAGCCAAGCTTGGGGAAAGATACAGCTCACAAAACATGGTGGACACATGATATTGCCCAATCTATTTCAATCTACTTATTTCGATCAGAGTTGCTAACCATATTTTGTAAATTTTAGTGCTAACTCAAAAGGTGTGAAGCCAGAAAAATCATACTAGAACTAGTGAAAGAAGTCTAGAAAAGAAGATTAATCTGTTGAAATGCAGCTCATCTACCTGTTTTTCTAAAGCCTCAGGAGACAAAAAAGCAAGTCCTTCTGGATATCAAAAGCAAGTATTTATACACAGTTTCTAAAAGACTCAATTGAATGATTTATCTCAGTGCTAAAGTTATAAGATTAAAGGAACATTGTCAACTTTAATTTTTTATTGGACTGTTTTCTTTATAATCCTATTTCTGATAGACCACCTTTTAAGTAGTCTGCCCTATTGATATTTAAATCCTTAAATACGTTATAAAGGATCTCCTACTTAACAGCTGATATTTACAGGACCTTTTCAGTGAGCATAAAATGGATAGACTAGAGGCTTCATCTGAGGTCACAGGAAAGATCTCAAAAAAACTTTAAGTCATACTCTAGCAAGTGATATGATGAAAATGATTATATTCAAATGCTTTCAAATGTGCAGAGAAAAAACTGAAACATTTAAAAAAAAAAATTTGCCCCTGTTATAAAATGTTTAACTGCTACGGGCAAAAAAAAATTCAGAAAATGTAAAAACTACAGCCCAAAACTCATTCTTATTTACAAGTAAAGGATTCTCATTTCTTTGTTTTAAGAGCTATTCCCAACAGGAGTGCTGAAATTGTAAAATTTGAGATTCACATTCTTGCTTCTCTTTAAGGAACTGTGCTTCCTAGATGAATAACACTTCCACTTTTTTTGATCTGAGAAAAAGATCAGGAGGTGATATCAGCTGTCACAGAACACAAAAGACCACTTGACTGACACTGACTTTCATTTTTGGTGGCATCCTTCCTTTTCAAAAATGCCCAGTTTATTATGTGTTCTGGAAAATATCATCAAAGTAAATCCGAGAATTGTGTTATCTTGTCCAAAATATCTTGTGTAAGATAGATATATTGAAGTTTCTGAAGATTTTTAGAAAGCGGTAATTTTACCTAAGTCCTGCTTACCTTGTTGGAAACAGAATCGTGAAGATCCTGGCTAGTGCCTTTCAGTCTGCAATACAGGTGGGTATGGGACAATTTTAGTGAGCCAGTCCCTTGCCAAGGACCTGACGTAGGAAGATAAAGGAAATGGTTTTCCTTTTCTGAGGCATATGAAGGAGTGAGGAGCTGGCAGCTTTTCAAGGACATTATTCTTGGACTGCAAGATCTATTGACTCTCTTTTGTAAGAAATCAGACAACGTAGTCAGGAGACCAATGTGGCTCAGTACAGACCTCTGGGTGACACTAGTATAAGAAGGAATACACACTGGAACCATTGGGTGCATATCCTAGGAATAATACAGGGACACCGCCCAGATGTGTAGGGATGGGGTCAGGAAAGCTAAGGCACAGTAGGAGAAGAATTTGGGAAAGGTTGTAAAGAATGAGGGTTTTCACATGTATGTTGGCCAGAAAAGCATAATTAAAGAAAACACATCCCCCTTGGTAAATAAGATGTGAGAGCTGGTGACAACCAACATGGAGAAGGCAGAGTTACTCAACAACTTTTTTGCCTCTATTTTCAAAGGTAAGCTCTTTTCCCACACCTTTCAAGCTGCTGAACCTCAGGGCAGGGGATGGGGGAATGAAGTTCCTCCCATCATAAGAGAAGAACAAGTTTGAGACCATCTCAGGAACCTGAAAATACATGAGTCCATAGGACCCAATAAGATGCATCCCAGGGTCCTGAGAGAATTGACTGATGCAGTTGCCAAGCCACTCTCCATCTTCATTGTAAAGTCATGGCAGTTGAGTGATGTTCCCAGTGACTGGAAAAGAAGGAAATATCCCACACATTTTCACAAAGCTAGAATGGACCCTGGGAACAACTGACCAGTCAGCCTCAACTCCATGCCCAGTAAGATCATGTAACAGATCCTCCTGAAAGACAAGTTAAAACATATGGAAGGTAAGGAGGTGATTAGAGACAGCCAACATAGCTTCACCAAGGGCAAGTCTTGCCTACCCAGCACAGTGGCCTTCTACAATAGACTGACTGCATCAGTGGACAAGGGAAGAGTTACAGATATCATCTACTTGGACTTCTGTAAGGCTTTTGACGTGGTCCCCCACAACACTCTTCTCTCTGAATTGGAGAGATATGGGTTTAATGATGGACTGTTAGAAGGATAAGGAATTGGCTGGCTGGATGTGTCCAAAGAGTTACAGTCAATGGCTCAATGTCCAAGTGGAAACCAGTAACGACTGCTGTCCCTCAGGGGTCTGTACTGGGACCAGTACTATTTAATGTCTTCATTAACAACATAACATGATTGAGTGAACCCTCACTCTCAAGTCTGCAGATGACATGAAGTTGGGTGGTGCAGTTGATACGTTAGCGGGAAGGGATGCCATGCAGAGGGGCCTTGACAGGCTTGAGGAGTGGGCCCATATGAACCTCATGAAGTTCAACAAGGCAATCTGCAATGTCCTGCACCTGGGTTGGGGTAGTCCTCAGCATCAATACATACTGGGGAGATGAAGGGATTGAGAGCAGCCCTGAGGAGCAGGACTTGGGGGTGTTGGTCGATAAAAAACCAACAACGTTGGTGAGTCAGCAACGTGTGCTTGCATCCCAGACAGCCAACTGTATCCTGGGCTGCATAAAAAGAAGCGTGGCCAGCAGGTTGAGGGAGGTGATTCTGCCCCTTTACTCTGCTCTCGTGAGACCCCACCTGGAGTGCTGTGTTCAGCTCTGGGGCCTCCAGCAGATGAAAGAAATCGACATGCTTGAGCGGATCCAAAGGAGAGCCGTGAAGATGTTCATGGGATTGGAGAACCTCCCCTAGGAGAGGAGACTGAGAGAGTTGGGGATGTTCAGGCTGGAGAAGAGAAGGCTCCGGATACACCTTACTGTGACCTTCCAATATATAAAGGGGGTTTAGAAGAAAGATGGGGCCAGACTTCTTACCAGAGTCTGTAGTGACAGGACAATGGGTAAAGATTTTAAACTGAAGAGAGTACATTTAAATCAGACATAATGAAAAAATTTCTTACAGTCAGAGTATTGAGGCACTGGAGCAGGCTGTCCAGAGAAATTATGGATGTCCCATCACTGGATGTATTCAAGGTCAGGTTGGATGGGGCTTTGAGCAACCTGATCTAATGAAAGATGTCCCAGCCCACGGTAACAGGGGTTGGACTCAGTGATCTTTACAGGTCCCTTCCAACCCAAATCATTCTATGCTTTTGTAATAAAGAAGGATGCTCTTTCAAAGATTTTCAGACATTTATTTTTCTCTTTAATTTTTTTTGGTGTACTTTTTATAACTGACAAGAGCACTAATAAATCAAATACTGTGTTAGTCAATGGAGCAACGTTGTCAACTGTAAAATTAGTGAGACAGCTTAGTCCATTTATTGTGCTGAATTCACTGGATCATATCCTGCAGGATAATGAGTAACCATCATATGGCAATCATGCTTCCTTTCTTACACATCCAAATTTATTTTCTAGCAGTGATAGAAGTGAAAGCCAATGAGTCCTTATCATTACTTTTTATAAAATGGACTACTTCAAGAACGTATCAGTGCAATCTTCTTCAGTATGACTTTTTTTGAGGTGGAAACTCATGAAGCTCAGGACAGATGGAGAAATCTACCTGTAATGGATCTGCATACTGGAGTTTGTAACTCCCAGCACTCATTTCCACACAGCTCTCACATCTCCAGGATATGTCTCCTCTTCCAAGGTTTTCCCTCCAGCCAGAATCTGCATATTCTCCATGAGATCAGAACTACTTTCTGGACTCTTTTTCTTTTCGGGTCCTCAGTTTTCTAACCAAAAGTCTAGGTGCAGAAGCGCAATGTCTGATCAGCCACTTATTTGATGTTTCTGTCTCACGTCTGTTTATTAAGTGGAAGATTCAGGATGTACTGTTTTTGTTTAAACCAGTCACTGTCAAAATATAAACTCATACTTGTTGCAGCTAGCAAACAGCAGCTTCTGCTTGAGAGTTCAGATGCTCAGGTTTGGACATCTGTGCTCCCCCACACCAAACACACATACACAGTTATCTGCCACGTGTTAGCATTCACAATTCAAGCTATATTTGCTCCTACAACAACAGTCTAAGGATTTTACACAATATCTAAACATACATTTAAGGTTTTATATTATATTTGACATGATGGAAAAAAAACTACTTGTCAAAATTAATATTCCTAGCCAATTCATTTTGTTGCATCAGACTATAAGGTGAATTAGTTTAGCTTTAATGGAAAATCCTTTAAGATGATGGAAAGAATGTGTACTCAGAAAACATAAAAAAAGAAGTGTGAGAAAAGACCCAGAAAAATTCTTCAGCAGAGCTATCAATCATCAAAAATTCAATAGCCCAGAAAATAATAGGGAAACAGGAAATCTAAGAATTGCTCAATCCTCATCTCAATTGACAGTGGGTATAAAAATCTATATCCAAATGTGTGATATTTTGCAGTAAGCACTGGGATGGCTTCCAGAACAAAATCATTCTTAGCCCAGTGTGTATGAGGCTAGTACTCTCTTCAGTTTTAACAAATAAATTGAAACAGATGCAACATGTTGCTGACTAAATGAAGTCATCTTTAAAAACAGCTGGGCTTGACATAGCCATACTTTTTTCTAGTTTGAGTGATGGACCTACAGAACTATAGCTGTGACACCTATTGCTCAAAAAATATACCAACAGGAAATATTATTATAGGTTAATATGGTACTAGAGCAGGGTGTGCAAGAACACAAAGAGCAAGGGAGTCAAATGGTCTTCCAGAATATGGACGTAACAACTAATATTTGATATTTTATTGGAAACATAAGACTATTTACACAGGTTTTTTTTCAAAAGCCTCTGGGACAGTAGCAACAGTTTGTTGTCTGCCACAGCTTTCATACTAGTGTAAATTTTCTCTTCTAATTTATAGCCATTCACTAGCTGTATAAAACTTCACCCCTTAATAAGCTAAGCACTATCCATCCTATTAGCCTAAGTTGGTTTGAAAAATGTGTCTCCCTAGAAAATAATATTCTCAAATATTTAAAGAAAGCTAGTTGGACCTGTTTTGTGTCAGTAAGCCTTTAAAAGACACTGATACTGTCATAGGATCGTTTAGGTTGGACAAGACCTTTAAGACCACTGAGCCCAACAGTAAACCCAATACGGTCAAGCCCACCCCTGAAGCATGTTCCTAAGCACCACGACTTTTCAATCAACTTCGGCTACACTGTTGCTACTAACATGTGCATGTAATCTGAAAATACAACTCAGAAGTATTTGCCAGTTTTTAATTGTTTACCATGCCTGGATTTCTATGGACAGTTTAGCAAAAGAAAAAAATCTCCTTGATGGAAAAAATGCACACAGCTTTGAATCTGCTCTGTTTCTATGAAATGCAGATGTTTTGGTCAATTTTAAAATTATTCAATTTACATTTGTGTGAATGCAGAAGGTCATCATTTCTCTTCTAATTAGGAAACTACAGAGAACACTAAGGTAAATAGAAAAGTAAGTATGGATCAGTGTAGAAAGATTTTAACATGCATCATATTAAAGCTATTGAAGGAGCAGTTGGTAGGACAGTATGGTAAAACCTCAGCAGTTCTAAGACCTATCATTCTGTGTATTTTTTACCTGTTGTTTTAATCAGTTATTTTATCTCTCTCTGTATTTTTTTTTCATCCCTCTACTATATCTATGTAGACACTGAGCTAAACAATGAATTCTATCTCATATGGTAGCATGAGTGACTTTCATGGTAACTATGATCCTTGTTGAAAAATGGTATGTAAGAGCCTTTGTAATACAAAAAATACACTGAGAATGATTACTGAGAATACTAATTATTTAAAACTTTCTTCTACATCTCCATAATATTTTTCTACCTATTACGTAAATAAGAACTTATCATCTAGCTCTCAGCTTCAATGTCAGTCTTTTTAGCCTCCCACTCGCAATGGCTGCAGGAAGGGGAAAGTGTTCCTTCCATCCAATTTGCAGATTGCTTGTGAAATGTGTTCTTAGAGGCAAATGCAAGGTCCCAAGGGAGGACTCCATAAGTTTTTGTGGACAAGGAGAATCTCAAAGGGAAGATTAAGAGTGAGCCTAAAAAATCTGCCAACCTGATGCACTTCCACTCATTGCTTTAAGAACGAAAAGCATAGACCAATTCCTGAGGGGCATAAAGAAGCAACTTTCAGTGGAAGCTTGGCAGGCCTCAAAAATTTTTCCACAAAACTTGGCTTGATTTATTTCTGTTGTGCAAATAATTGAGATGAATGCAGCATGAGGTTTCATTAAGTTCAAGCAGATAGAGAGCCCGCTTAATTTTCTATTTATATAACAACCTCAACCATCTGGGGTGCTACTCTAAGTCACTTTGGTAATATGATCTATATTTTTTTCCAGTCTACAAATAGCACAGAGAAGAGAAAATGCTGTTGTCTGATACGTGTGTGTGTGGTGAGGAAGGTGGGGGCTCTGATATACTGACACTTCTGAAAGGATCATTCCTTCCTGAGCTGTATCAATGTCAGCCTGCCTCCTCCACAGAGGCGGTGCGGGTTGCTTGTGCAGAAGATGTCAGAGCTGCTTGAGTCCTGTAGGTGTATCTTTTTAAAAAGTGCATGTTAAATAAGTTAAATCAAATAGTTGACAAAATTTTAGACAGCTTTCAAGTAAACATTTCACACTTTCAGAGGAGATTCTTGTTTACTGAAAAATTGATGGTCTGTAAGCACCTTGAGCTCCGTTCTAATTTTGAAGCAATTTTATGCCAAAGTAACTCTATCGATTACTGCTGATTTACACTGAAATTACCCTACAAGTCCTCTAAAGTTTAGATCAAATGAAAAAAAATCTTTGCTTAGTTTTATATGTGCTTGTTCACCCATCTCTCTCTCTCTCCCTCATTTCCCCCCCCCCAATATGTATATGTAGTAAGATTCATTTATAACACAAAGTCTGAAATTTTATGTACTGGTACAGTCAGAGTACCATCTCAGAGTTTTGATTTTTTGTGACATAATATACTTTGGACAAACATAAAGATTCCTGCCCTTTACAGCCAGCAGTGTTTTGATTTTGATTTATAGATATCCTTTGACATTTTACTGTCCAATATTTTTCTCTTAAAAAACATTAATAATTATTTCAATTTTTTGACCACTATTCTGCAACCTAGATGCCATGTGGAAGGTATGAGAGTATATTAATTTTGCAGTAGTGTACATAGCAGCAGTGGGAATCTCACAAAATGAATCTTGTGGGATTCACAATAAACATAGAGAAGTGGAGGAGGAAACAGAGAAGCTTTTCCCCTCACACGACAGCCCTAGTAATTTTACTGTTTTAATGTAAATACTTAATATTACCTAAACCCCGCACAGATGCTAAACATTTCATAAAAATAGAGGTAACATGCTAGCAAGTAGACTATGGATTTATCACCGTATATGATATACTGGGACTAATATGAGTGAGGGACAAAATTGTGCCTTTAAAATAGGAACGTGGGAGACATTTCTGTGCAAGATTTTCTAAGCATTTGTGGGACTTTCTGCCCCTTTCGGTGTTCTTGAGTTCACTGCTACCAAAAACAATAATTATGCAGCTGAGTGTATATATTCACATCGGCTTATGTTTATGAACTTACATTGCATTCTGCCCACAGTCCAAGCTGACCAAGTCACAGAACAATATTGGTCTGAGCTAACATATCAGTTTCTCCATGCTTTGCCAGTGGCTGGGATGTGTTGTCTGGTTTGCTTGACTAAGCAAACTCAGGTCAGAACACAGAAGGTCTCTATGTAGCAAGTACCCTATATCTTTGCAAGTTTCTCTCTTCTATTTTTCGGCTTACTTTTTGTTCCATTCTGCTTATTTTCTTTCCTAAACTCTGCTACATGATGGGCTTTTCTACATGAGGATGTTCACTAATGTAGTTACTAGAGCTATAGCCTAAACAATGACATCAGCAATATCCAATCAGTGATATTAGCTTTGCAATACAGTTCCCAATTTTAGCATTCTTTCTTAAGGCCAAGCATCTTTATTTACAATTTATTTTAATCTGCTTCCATGGTAGATTATGCACAGTTCAAATTATACCACCATGTCAATATATTTCCTTCTGTAGCTAAATCTATTGTATTTTCCTTAGACAAAAAGGTTTAAATTCATAATGCAAAAGTTCATTGCAAGATTCTCTACAGTCTTGAAGTGATGGCTGTTGTTCTTCATGTACACTTCATCCCTCTTTTATTTTACGTCTTCACAGACACTTTGCTACAATCTACAGGCTCTGATTTTCAATGATGGTACACTTACAATGAAAAACTGTAAATAAACTTCACAACTATCTGTTCTTCTCACACTCAAAACAAGTGTCCAGATAAAAACAGACAAAGGAAGAACAACAGAGGAATTTAATTGTAACAGAAATTTCTCCATACCGTCCCTGCCAGTAGCTGACTAGTCTATACGACCCTTTCTTAACAAATGCTGCCTAGTTTTGGGGTAGAAATGGCAAGCTTCCTCCACCCTGGAGCAGTGTAGGTGGGAAGTCCTGTAAACTGCATTTTAAATAAATGAAGGGGTGAGCCCATTGCTTTGAGGATGATTGTCAGGGCTCTGAGGGCACTATCAGCCCTTACTATCCCTGCCCAGCATCCCCTGAGGCCTCCCTCGACCCCTGCACATGGACTGAGGAGCCCAATTTCAGCTCAGCGTGGGCCCTCAGTCCCTGTCGCAGTGATGCGGTAGCAATACCCGGGCTCAGCCCATCTCTACCACTTTCCCCTGGAGAGACCTTCGACCCTGGCTGCAGCCATGTCTCCAGCCCTGTCCTGGTCTCCTGCTGCTTGATGGACCTGGCATTGGTAGGTCACTTGCCATGCCTGAGGCTGTTGACAGACCCCATTACAGCACCTGGCTCTGTTCCCTGTGGTCAGACGCTGGGGGATGGTGCCTGTCAGTGAGGGCACTGGGTTCCCTGGGGTCACCCTGGCTTCCCAGCTCCCTGTCCCCTAGGGACCAGCCAGGTCTTGCTGCACCCTGACAGTGATAAAGATGCATCATGATCATAAAGTTCACCATTTCAAATACAAGGCAAAATGCGTAAAGTAAGAACAAGCAATCAGAAACAAGTATAAGCATTTACCAGCTAAAAAATGAATCTTCTTTCTCAATGTTAACATATTGAAGTCCAGCTTCCATATTGTTTCAATAACAGGAATGACCTTAGACTTTAGTTTCTGCACATGTGCAAATCTGAAGGATAGACACAGTTCTTATAATGGTTCATGGACACATTAGAACTGATCATGTGGCACGAATCCAGTCTTCCCAACTTAAAAATAAAAAGTATAACCCAGGAGACTGAATAACCTTCCTAGCAACCCCATGATGGCAGCAAAATTAGTAAGATTTTGTGGAAATTTCCCCATATGGCAACTCTGTTGCCTGTTGGAACTCTCATGGATATCAGCAGAAAAATTTCTACCAGGGTGGGGTGTTTGCTGCCAACAGAAATTTGTTAAACCTCTATTTACTTCTCAGAGAATGAAATTCAACTCCTACTGCTTAATGTGTTTTACAGCTATTGCACGGTGACTCCTGCAAAGCCAGAATTTTCTTGTGTTTTCAGTACACAGCTAATTTGGTGACAGCTGCAAGTACTACCTAATTCACATGCACAAACTGATACTTAAGTCAGCAGTATTTAGCCAACTCAAAACGTGTTTTCATTTGAATGTCTGAAGCACTGCTCCACCTAAAGGCTCATCACTTCATGAAATTTCTTTTTTTATAATCTTCTCAGTTCTGAACATTGAAAGATACTGCAATCTTCTGATTCAGCAATAGTTATTTGATATCTGCCTCTACTGCTCTTTTTTGTCAGTAACTATGGTCACTTTTAAGTCAGAAAACAAAAGGTATATTAGTCTAGAAAATAGCACTCTGAAAACTATATCATACTCTATGAAAACTTTTATACTTTTTCTATAGGACTTAAAGGGGCTGATACCAGTGGGAAAATAAAAATTTGGTTTTTTTCCTTAGAGACATTGTACTGCTGCTACCATCCAAGTATAAAAAAAATTATTATCTAGATAGTCTATTAGAATAAAAAGTCTCTGCAACCTTAGTTATATTCAGGATAAGCAATTACATGACCCAAATACATGGTATAGTTCTAGTTAAGACAGATACCAGAAAAGAAAAGAAGAGACTGTTGAAGTAATGTACATAAGCATTTGTCACCGTGTAAAGCTGGGCGGCAAAAAAACTGAGAGGCAGATGCTCTCTATTAACCCCCACCCTCCCACCAGAGGAAGGGAAAAGGAGGAAAAGGGAGAGAGACTTACAAACTGATTATAGAATTTTTACTAATAATACTAATAATGTTAATAATAAGAGAAACAATGCAAAATACACAAAACTGACACTGTGTTTCCTGGAGTTGGGTGCTGGGTGCTGGCATCCCACCAGCAGCTGCCAGGCAGCACCAGGCAGTCCCGGACTGGCCTCGGCAGCAGGCAGGAACTGGACTCAGGGATGCACGGATTGGGATCCGGATCAGGATTTCAGGCAGAACAACAAGCAGGGTCCTCTTCAGCAGGCAGCCATGGACGAAGAGAGCAAGAGCCTCGTGATCCCCCAGCTTTAAACTGAGTGTGACGTGCATGGCATGGAATACCTTGCTGGTCAGTATCGGGTCACCTGTCCTGTCCAACCCTCCCTGCAAGTGCGACCCCTTCCGACTCCTCACTTGGGGGACCTAAGAGCTCTATCAGTGACCTTGGCTACTACAGTAATAATTGTAAACAGGGGCCTTTTTCTGCATTCCTTTCTTATCATTAGCTCAGTGTAACTATAAACATTGGGTGCTACCAGCTTTGGAGCCGACACTGTAAAATATGCAGCCAGCTTCAGAAAAATGCAGTTACTTAGAAGAACTTCGCTGTAAGGAAGATTCACTAAAAGAGAATCAGTTCTGTCTCAACCAAAACCAGGACAATATTCATGCTATTTATCAACTTATAAGGTTTCTAATTTGCATGGAATTTTCTTAAACAAATTATCTTTTATATATATATATATACACAAATATTCTGCATATGTAATACAGGAATAAAGAGATGCAAACTAGAAGAAGCAAAGGAACCACACACATATATGCAAATATTAGCACTCTTAGAATTAGCATAGTCTTTTATCTGCTAAGCTTTATGCTTATTAAGGCATTCAGCAAGTGTGAAACTTCAGTGTTCCTCCAGTTTCTCATCCTCTGGCCTCTCCTTACAAATTACATATGCCTAGGGACCTCCGTGTGGTTGCTTTGCTCCTTCTGGTTTGCATGTCTTTATCACATATAAACCTCACCATTAGTATGTCACTGTTGTGCTTTAATCTTCATCTTTTTCTTCTCATTTTCAGACCTTTGGCTTTCCAGAGACTCAGCAGGTTGCCTTCTTCCTGTCTTTTACCACCCCTACCCTGGCATTTCTTCTATAACAGAAAACACTTTTCACCAGCTACTTTTTAAAGTAACTGATAGGTCCTCTATTCAAGATATGAATGGGATGAAGCAAATACACGAAGACTTCTTGGATTCTCAGAGATGGCAACATGTCTGTCACTGACCAGAGCTATGTTTTGAGCTACAGACTAAATGTATGCAATGGGGAAAAAAGTGAGATCTGAACCATTTTCCTCTTTGGAACTGAATACAGTGTTTTTATACAATTTTAACACTTTCAAAATTATTGTCAGTTATCAAAATAAGTGCATTTTCTATCTCAAATTATATGAACTCTTTATTATCATTCCTTACCGTAGTTCAGTCCTATCTTGCAAGGAAAAAGTAAGGGATTTCTTCATAGTTATCCACAGTAAGTAAGCAAATTTCTGTCTGCTTAACTTTTCCCTAGCCACCAGCTTTGACTTTGATCAATATACTATAAGGTATTATTTAAACAGATTATAAACTCAAAGTCCTAGCAAAATACATTTGCTTTTAACTTGGAATTTCTTGTTTGGCTTTAAATGGCTGCAAGTGACTTCTTTTGCACAAAATAAGAACTTCGAACAAAAATAATTTAAAAATGAATTACTAATTAGTCGTTCACATGCTACAGCTTTGTATCTCAAATTCTAACAGTCATTTTTGTTTCCTTTGGTTGAGATATTCAATACCTGTCACTCTATAAAGACTCTTAAAGTATTTAATAGAATATGACATAAAAACATTTAGAGGCATTTGATTCATTTTATAGTCATCATAAATCTCTGAAAACTCCATGAAATCATAACAATAAGGATGCCCACTGGGAATGTATTCCAAGCAAAGATACAAATTCCTTACTGCAGCCTGGGAGTTCTTTTCAATGTTCCAACGTTACTGATGGGTGTCATAGCAATATCATGGCATTATGGGGCTGTAAATCACACCAAACTGTTGACACTGATCGCTCCATGGTATTCCTGTGCTCATATTCATGCTGACCTGAATGGTCCATCTAGCATTCACTATGTTACCATCCATTCTGTTGTTTTACCTCTCACAGTCATTTACCAGAGCTTGACAGGCATCAAGATGTTTTTCTTTGTCACCCAATGCAGACGAGCTTATAGGTGGAATATTATCAGAATATATGGTGACCTTTTGATGTAATTCTTTTTGATACAGACCAATGGAATTAGCTGTCACTGGTAGATTTTATCCTGAAATCAATAGTAATAAAGTTAGCAGATGTCAATGCCAGAATCTTTACTTTGCAGTTGATATGTAATTAAACTTATTCACAGAGGAGTAGAGCTTCTGTTCAAGTGTTCCACTGAACATTCGAAATTTCTTTTGAATTGGATGTATACACCCATCCAAGCAGCCCACCTGCTAGCGGTGGGACCCCAAGTTGTCTAGAACTATGGAGTAGATATGCCTAGACTGCCTCCTTAGAACAAGCTCCCAAAGAATATAAAGAAAGCTTCAAATTTGGAAAAGACAGGTTTTACTAGAAGAACAACAGCAATCCCTTAGCTTTTAAAACAAAAATATCTCAGAAGAACTGTCTTGGATGCCAAAGAAATATGCACATTTCTCACTGTCTTTTCAAGGCAGGTCATGATTTAGTTTTTCTCTTGCATGAAATTCTGCCAGTTCCCCTCTGCTACTGAGGTTAGTTGTCTTTTTCAGTCCTGAGGCCTTTCTCTCTGCACCTTAATTATCTACTCAAAAATCTCCCTTTGAGCTGCAGTCTCCTGGTTCCTCCCTGTGATTTTCCCTTTTGTTTGTGGTCTCACCTGTAGCCTCACAGCTTATCTTTCTGCACAGACTGATTTTCTGCCAAGGCAAGAAATTTCCACTTCCACCCAAAGGTTCTACATGGCACAGGTGCCTACCATTTTAAAGAAGAAAAGTCATAACTGTAAGTAAAATGACAAACTGGGAGCAAAACAACTGAAAACAATTCCTGGGAACTTCTGGATTTTATTGTAGAATTTTGGAGCGTTTTGTGTTTTGGTTTGGGGTTTTTTTGTTTTTTTCTTTTTTTTTTTCATTTTCTTGAGTAATTCTTCAGGAAGTATTTTGCAATCAATCCTTAATTCTTGTCTATTGTTCCCTTCCTCTGTTACTTCACAACAGAAAAGTTTTTGTGCTACCAGACTTCTACTCAGACTCATAGTAATCTGCAGGGAAGAAAAAAGAGAAACAGATAAAAAAGAAATGTTTAAAAAACTACTAGTTTCCAAAAATGCCAGATGACCTCAAATTTTTGGCGATTATTTCAGAGGACTTCATTATTTAAATGTATGTCCACTAAATTCTTGGGTTTTGTCTTTCCCTTTCTTTTCCTGAAATGTGACATTTTTCATGTATCTTTTCAGAAGTTTCTATCTCAAAATCTCTAGACATGTCTTTTCACTTAGCCACTAGCTTCTTAAACAGTGACTTAGAAGAGGCTGTGTTATAAATATTCCACAATTCCTCAAGTTTCAAATATGCTTTTGTCAAATAAGATCGACAGGCAGATTTTCTTTTAAAGTCTTTCAACAGACCGCTTTTATTCACCATATTTTGATATTTTGTAGATGACAGAAAATAATCTTCTAGGTTTTATACTATTTTCTCCTCACAAAAACAAGAATGCTTTTATTATTCTTCCTCAATACACTTCTCAGCATTTGAAAAACTTAACAAATTTGCCATGTTGATTCTGTCTCTGGCATTATCCAGTGATCATTTACCTAGCACTATGGTACAATGTGTTTTCAAGGACTGACTCACTTGGAACTATTCATGTCTGAGCTGATTACATATTACAAAAATTTTACATTTGTTGATTAGAATGTTCTGCGAATTAAAAAATATAATAAATCTCCCACACATATTTGCAGAAATCTTCCCACTATTAACTGTTTCTTGCTGAAATTATTCTGAAGCATCTGAATCTGAGACAATAGCTGTTTCATTTTATTCTGTGTTGGCATAGAATGCCTCAAAAATGAGTAAGATGATGAAAAAAATTCCATTTGTAAATGAGTGCCTATTTGTACAGTATTTCTATCTTTTTCTTCATGCTTTCAAATTCAATCACTTCCAAAATAAGAAAGAGAAAATTTTCTTACCCAAATGACAACAAACTCTGCAGAACCCACTAAAACTGACCATCCATTTTTAAAGTGATCAGTCTTAGAAGCTTGCTTTGAAATGCCTCTCAGATGTTGTCTCTGCTACATGTATTGTTCTGAGGTGTGGCTTTATCTGAAAATGGAATACAGTGAGATTTCTGTCTTTCTTATTGATGATTTCTAGTATGCTCTTAGACACCACATATGACTGCCTTTTGCTAGGGGGCAAATCTAGAAAAATGTCTATCAGCCATTTTGTTTTCTAACACTTCAGTTTTTTTGTTAAAGTACAGAATTGTCCTCTGTTTCACCTGGTAGGAAAGACTGTAGCATTTGTAAGACATAGAATCAATCTATACCGACTGAGAAAGAAACAGTGAGGTGGTTCTAGAAAATACAGAAGTGCTGACTAGTGTTGGAGTGGGGATGTCATTAGATGGACCTTTGTTAGGACTGTGTAGAAATTCTTCTGGTACGCAGATAGCAGATCCCATCAAAGAGATCAAAACCATCTGTATTAGCCTGCTTAATGTGATTCTTACTTTCATTTATCTAAGATATTTTATCTTCTGGTTTTATTTTTTATTGTTTTAGCAGTTTTCCTTATTTATGACAGTGGACAATCTTATCTGCTACAACCAGCAAACTGAAGTTTGGCTTGTTATTATGGCGATGGGACAATGCAGTGGCTAAAAAGTTACCATATTTATACTGAAAATCACCCTAGAAAACCCAAGCAATTTGGCATATTATCCTCACATATACAATGGTTTATGTCTCATAAATATTTAATTTATGCTAGTAAGCTTGATGTGGCTGCATGTAAAAGGATGAAGACAGAGCCTTCTGTTTCATGCTGGGAATTCTGTCCCCTATTCTTGCCAGGTTTTGCCATTAGTAGTAAAAGGCCCCAACATTTGTATTGACCTAATACTACAGGGTCTCAGGATTTGTATTGCCCTGTCTTGGCCTGCACAGGTTTTGCCTTGTTACAGCTGTGATAACAATTGTCTAATGGCTATCTCATTATTGCCTAACTCATCTTTATTTAACTTTGTGGCTACCATATGTATCTTAAAGGTCTGACCAACCTCAATAGCTGTTGCATAACAAGTACAAACCCTTCATGCTGAATCTGGGAGAGCTAACATCCTACTTTCAAACTGTAAGCTAGCAACCATGGAGAAGGAATCAGATAGCGTTTTGCAAACTTGCAAACAAAAACAGAATCAGAGCCCAGTACAAAGAAGGAAGGGACCACCAGCACCAGCATAGAGGTACTACTGAAGAAGAGCTCAGGACTCAGACAACTCACACAGCTACCTGAAAGGGTAAGCACACCTCCAGGGATAATGGGCAGAGATTAGAAAGGGTTTCTGTGTATCGCAGTTTTAACTGGATTATTAATGATTTATTTCCTTATTAATTTACACTGTGTATGTAGTGTTGTAGCTGGATTAATAATACCTGTACAGTGCATTTTGATTGTAAAGACAATCTGGACGAAGTCTTAGGGCTGTATACACTGTGCATACCCTGTAGCCCATGAAGTGATTTTGAGTGCAATACAAGCAACTCCCTCATACAATCCCTTTTCACAGAGAGTAAGTGTGATCTCACAACAGGCTAGATTTCCTGACCCTACTGCAATTATAGAAAGGCTGTTCTGAAACTTTGCTGCTGATGCCCAGCCTAATTTCAGCCTTGTATGGCTCATATTAGAGATCTCATTCCAGTGTTGGTCTGTCAGATTCTGGATGTCTAGGCAGACTCCAGGCATTGCTGTTTTCCCAGAGTGCATGCTCAGTTTCTTAGGTGCAAATTACTCAATTTTGTTCTGAACCCACAGCCCTATTTACTCAAACTCTTCCTTTCTTGTAACCTCTTGATGGTTATTCACCTGTAGATTTATAAAAAAATGGCTTTACCCTCTCTCAACCCTCAGTCTGTTACCATACACAGCTGAAGATTTATTTCCACCACACCTCATAGTTGATGTTCGTTTTGCTTCTTAGCATCCTTCAGGTCTTTCTATACAAGTGGCTCCCTTTGGAAATTATTCCTCTTGAACCTGAGTAGCTAGAATTGCACATAATATTTTAATCATACAGTTATGATTAAATTATATAACCGCACAAGAAAGCATTGATCTGTCCTTATTGCAGCTGGAAATCGTTATTTTATTACACTCTAGAAAAGCATTTTTCATTTTTAAGGGCAGTTGTCTCACGTAACATTATCAGCCTCACAGAAAATTAAGGGAAAGTATGCCTTTAACCCTGGCTGTCTTTAATTCTGTATTTTCCTTGTCAAATTTCCATTCTTCACATAGCCAGTATTAGCGTGCTACTTATCAAAATTCACACTCTGAACTTTTACAACATATACAGAAGGAAAGAGATCTACTGATTCTAATGAGCAGAATAAATTTTAACAAATCAACAATATTATGGAATAACACAAGAGCAAAAAGTGTCCTCCTGATTTTATTTTATCATTCACCAGAAGGTAAAAGAAGTCACAGTGCATAAACAAAGCATGTTCTCATATTTTATTATATGGCCTGTCTCTGCTCTGAGAATAGTTTTGATTTAACAGCAATGAAATTGCTAATTCCTGTTTACACTGCAGCCTTTGACTTCTTCAATGAAACAAATTTTGTGGAAATCAAAAGCACTATTTATGACTTCTAATACAGTGTAAGAAATAAACGGTGCAACTTTACTCTCAACTGGGATGCAATTACATGAGTAGTCTACTTGATCTCAAAGTATGAATTCTTTCTCTGTAGAGGTAGTCGGATTTGCCCTGTAAAATCATAAGAGGTGTTCAATTTCAACAAAGAGCTTCCAGTTTAGACAGAAAATAAATTAAATAATGATAAAACTAGTCAATGTTGTTTTATTAACTGCTTAGAAAATATTGGAAAGATTAACAATGGACCTGGACATTTTACGAGAAAAAAATTGGATGTGAAAAACTAGATTTCTTATCCTTACAGGATTAAAAAAACCCAAAACATTGTGGCAAAAAAGTGTTCTTAAAAGACTTTAAATTTTCAGTAGGGAAACTGAAATTGTTGAAAATACTTGAAAATTAATGTACTAAAAGCAAATAGCTGTACAAGGATATTATCAAACAGGAAAGCATAGTCCTTATAAAGACTAAAAAATCAAGATATTGCGCTACAAAAAGGCACGTTGTACCACATATAAATTGTGGGCTTCAAATGTAATTGTTTTTCTTGCTAGTTCAGCCTATTTGAACTGCTATAGCTCATCTAAGCTCAGCTACCCAGAAGGGGAAGTATCCATGTTTCAGCATGTCATGGGTTTTTGTATGCGTGCACAGACTGTAACAGAGAAATGGTGTTGAGACACTGTAATGATGGATGCTTTTGTAATATCTCAAGCAATTATTTTACTCTATTTCAGTGATGTGCCAATGTTTCAGACAGATTACACAGAGTTACCTGTGAGATACTTTTTATGCATTTATATTTGCCCTCTGTGGTTAATACCAGCACTTCCAGCCTAATACCTTTTCATCTGATATTGTCTTCCTCTGCGTATAATGGAAAAAATGGTATGCCTATGTACCTCATGTAGCCCGTTTACATCTGTGAACATAATCACTGTTTTACTTTACCAGAAGGGTCCACTAAGTAATGGTTTATGTATCATTCTGGGTCACCTAAAGTAAGGCCTTTTTGCAATGTTCTGAGAAATCAAATCCTGGCCTTCTCTACTGTTAGCGCCTAGCAGATTTCCTTCAAGAAAAATTAAAATGGGTTACTTTATATATAGAATGTTAAACCATTACACTTTCATACATAAAACTAAGATAAATTTTGGAATAAAGTGAAATTTTGGATAATGTTTTGTATTTAATCTATAGTTATGAAACTTAACCACATTAAAAATAGTTTTTGGGTTTTTTTTTTAAACTGAGATGGTTTTACTGTTTGAAAACAATTTTGTGAAATTTTTCATTTGACTTCAATCTGCTTTTGTATTTTTTAGAAAAATAAAATATTCCTGGAGAATATTTGCATTAGCCGAGATGTAATAAGTCCATACCCATTTGCCATGATAAAAGTTCTTTGTCTCTCTTTTATAGCTGAGACTCCTTTTGTTGTTGCATACTTTAGCCATATCGTCAGTAATAAAAGCTTGCTTTCTCTCTGATTCGCTTTCTGTCACAGTCCTCCCACTCCTCTCTAAGAAAAGAACATTATTGCTTCCTGTGGGCTACCTGAAATAAAACCTCTCCACATTTAACTGTAGCTGGGTTCTTCACAGTATGCCTGCCTATACTTTCATAAACAGATTTTACTCTCCTACTGTGTTTCCACGGCAGTACCTGGCTTGAACTCTGAATATTTGGTAAGAGGAGGTATATTTTTTTTTTCTTGTAACAAATAACAGTGATGATTTACCAATTGTACCTAAGGATTTCTTTTAAGAAAAAAAAATGTTGGGATGAGGGTTTTTTTGTTGTTCACTTTAAAGTCATTGTTTGCTTTTGTTATAAATTTTAGGAGGACAATTAGTTTTATTTTATACAAAAATCCATACCCAATCCCCCTTAAGTAATTTTTTAAATGCAAGTAATCCTTCCAAATGCATAGCAAAGGCTGATTCTAACTTCTGGAAAAATGTTCTAGATTAATGTAAAATCTTTTTCATTACAATTCAATATTCATAATTTTACTAAAAAAACCCATAACATTTAAACAGAATAAAAAATTAGAATAAAATATATTTAAAAACCCAAAGTCAAAGAAAATGTTTAATGAGAATCTGTTAAAATCCCCCTGACTTCAAGGTAAATTGTTCCATAAATTTGTGGATTGATTCAAGCAATTAGCAGGGACTAATTTGATAAACTGTCATCTAACGTTGCAAATTTTTTTTTCTTTCGCGTGATAATCTTAGTTTGCCTAGCAACATATACTAGAGATTGCTTGCACTGAATGAATAATTTAAAGGCACAATTCACTCCTTGTAGTGAGTCTTAACTGAACCAAAATTTCAATGGACACCTGTAGGAATTTTGCCTAAGCAATTTTTAAGCAATATAATTCATTGACCCGAATGATGAATTTCCTCCTAAATCTTAGTGAAATTATGATAGGGTGTGAAATATGGTTAAAGACACAAGGACTTGTTCTCATATACGCTTGACTTCATGGAAGAAGTTATAGCCTGACTATAGCTCACAATAGCTCTGATGTCATAATTGTCAATCTGCTTGGCACCTTGTTTATTTTGATTAATTTTTTCTTCCCCAAAGAAAACTTCAGTATATGATTGAGGCAAAAGTTCAAGTTTCAAGAAAATTGATGTGTTTCTGCTTGACGTGTAATGAATTAATTTGAATTAAGAGCTCTGAAAAATAACTTTGATAGATTCTCTCTGTGATATCTAAGGAAGATTCCTCTCGTAAAGTAGCTGACAATTCTTTAGGACCATAACCATCTAAATCACATGTTCAGTTCAGGAAACGAAGAACTGAATCAGGTGCAGCATGCATAAGATACAAGCAGGGATGCTGTAGGTAGACGAGAAAACATAGGCAGTGAGCGTGGATGGGTAGAGTTCAGTAAATCGATCTGGATATTCTTGTTCTTATTGGAGCAGAGCTATGTTTGTGATATGTTTCTTGTGTAAAAGTTGACATTGAAGCTGAGGAAACGTATGCCTCTGGTCAGATGTATAGGAGTGTGAAATTCTGTAAGGCTGATCTGTTGTTTGTCTTCAGTTGCATGCTATTCCTTGCAATACAATTGTGGTTCAGGGACAACTCTCTGAAGAGGGAGATATTTTTGCTTTGCTTGGGAACAACTAAGCAAATGCAGGAGGAGAGAAGTTTCTAGACATTGCAGAATAGAAGAGAACACTGAGATAAACATAGAAAGAAGCAGGACATCAACCATAAGAGTGGGATTACTGAGAGGAGCCGGGAACAGTGCACATCTCAGTGCTGACTGAAAGACAACTGCCTTGGAAACAGTGGCAACTGTGAAAGTTTTGCTCCAAATTACAAGTCTAAATGCAGTAGCAAGGATTTACTTGCAAGAGGACAGTAGGCAGAGGAGGCTTGTGCATAAGTCCATTCTATTTTTACTTGTCTAACATAGCTGCTTTGAATTTTCTCTATGTAAGTAGTTATTAATTTTCATTATACTTCATTGTGGAAAGCAATCAGACCAGAGTGCCTGGGTGCACAAGACTGGAAGTTGAGGCCAACTTGACATCTGTCACACGAACACACACAGTTGGTTTAATTTTTCCTTTTATTTACTCTCAGGTTTTCTGTTAGGTGCTCTTTGTGAAGTACAGTCTAATCTGATGCAACACAGTTTGTGTTCTAGCAATACATATTTAAAACATGGTTGAACAAAATTTATTAAATAAAAATAATATCAGTTACATAAACCTGCTGAAAATGTTTTCAAAGAGGAACCACCAAGCATTTTTTAGAGAAGGTGATCCAATTCAGAAGTTATCTCTAAGGAGTCTGGCTTTTCAGGCCTATGCAGAAGTTTTCAGAATTTTTCTTGTTAACAAAAGTAATATTGTTACTATGGTACAAAAAACACAGGGAAAAAAAGTATCTTGGTGCTATTCCTGATGAAATACATATGTATAAACTTCCTTGAAATGTTAAAATATATGCTACAAAAATATCTCCTGAATGCAAGATTATCTCTTAATTTTTAGTTACGTTCAAGTTTAACGGCTAGCATTTATTTCAAATAGTTATTTATCTCTTTATGTTCTTCTCTGAAAAAAATCCCATGCACAGTACTGTCTTAAATGCTTCATTCCAAACAGTGAATTATATCAAACCAAACCATTATATTTGCAGCGAAAGAAAAAACTTTTCAAAAGTCACATACTATTCATATATTCATTACGGTTACCATGCATATATTCAGTGATAAGTTCTCAAGCAGAGACTGCAATTTCTTCTGGTTCCAGGTGTTATACTAAGGAATAAAATGGGAATGAAAATGCAAAATTGCAATTGAAATAACTAGATGATTGCTGTTGTAGGTATTTTTTGTAAGGCCCTTTATTACAGTTGAAAGTTCTGTAATCTTGTAAGTTTAAAACTAACTATAGAAACTAAGAAACAGGATTTTGAATAATGTGTTATCATTTCATTAGTAGGATGTACTTGTCCAGTGTAGAACCAGAGAATGATGAATGGTAAGAATAGCTAATGAGCTATGAAAAGCTGCTGAGATTGCCAAAAGAAACAGGTAACTAGGGGAAAGGTGATTCTGGCAGGGGGACTTTGCAACCACTGACTCACGGACCACTACCCCAATTATACCCCAGACTCAAAAGATGAAGAAACGGAGCATGTGTACTAATTGACTTGCCAAAAAAAGAGACTTTAACCAATCATTTAATAGAAAAAAAATGCATATGTATTAGAAAGACGAATATGGTAATGTTAAGTGTACAATTGACTGTTGATTTGTGAATGAGGTGTGCTGTCTTGGGATGGACACCCATATTTGCGCAAATAAGCAATAAAATACCTCTGCTCTGTGTGTATGTTGGTATAATGCACACTGGGTAAACGAAAACCGTCTTTTTTGGGACAACACAGGCATTCCAGATTCCACTGTGTGCTTCGTAATTTTTTTTCTGTTGTGGGGTGGAGATTTTTTCTGGTTTTTTTTTTTTTCTGTGGGGTTATTTTTCCTCTCTCTTTGTGGGTGAAAGAAAATGAACAAAAAGAAATGATTGCCTTTTAGAGCACCCATATTGTTATTCATGAGCTGCGAGCACTGAAGGAGACTTGTGTGGAACAAATGAAATTTTCTTAAATTCTCTGGTGAAACCACTTACACGCCACAGGAACTTGTTGAGTTTTTGCCACCTACTTTAAAGCAACTCTTTTCAAATCTTCTTTACTTTTTGCTAAGTGGCTTCCCATCAGTCAGCAGTCTGTAGAAAGGTAAAAACCTCTGAGTTTAAGAATTCCTTGGTTGTACTAGTAGATCAGAAACATAGTTTATTAGAGGTAGGCTCATTAGCATTCTTTGAGTGGAGTCAAACTCAAAATTAATTAATCACCCTAAAAAAACCAAAGCCCTTGGAAAAATAAAACCACTACCTCAGGACTGGTTGCACTGTGAAGAGTTACTTTTTAACAGCAAGACTGAAAGTTGCATTGAGTTAGGTTAATAATACAGGTTAGTTGAAGTTCCTAGCCAAGTATGATCAACTCAGCTAAGCAAAAAATTCACTGACAATGGAAATGGAGTCAGGCCTTAAAGACATTTCAAGGATTTCAGGTATATACTGACATCAGCACCAATTCTGCAATTGATCGACCTGCTGAAGTAGTTAAATTTTCAACAGTTACTTCAAAAGAAAGACTGGAAGATGTATTGTTTCAAATGAAATTAGGAATAAATTTACTGGCTCTCAGAAATACATAAGAACAATGACAGCAGCAAGACAAGGCACACAGAAACTGAAGAAGGCACAGGTCCATTTTTCTGCTTAATTCTGTATAGAACTTCTAGAGCAGTACTGCTTCTTTTCTTGTAGGCATTCAGGATTAAATCCTATGGTGGGACATTGCAGAACAGTACCTTCCATATTTACATAAAAATTGCTACCTCTCTTTGTCTTACAAAGTTCTCAAGGGTATAAATGTTGCAGTTCTCTGCTTAAAAGAAAAAGGGTGGAAAAAAAATCTTGTTATTTGGCCATGTCTCCCATGGTGTAACACCAGGGTAAACTGCAAAGATGTTAACAGATGGAACATGACTTATGGCAATATAGACAGATAATGGATGGTTCTTCCTCATGTGTGTTTGCAATACACAAGTAAATCACCTTTCCACATTCACACTTTGCAAGTATTCCACCCGGGCAACTTCTGGACATGAACAGATTAACAGGGAAATCACTCTCTCATACATTCATCTCTATTAAAGGTTGCTCAAGTGAATTTATCCATGTTCAGACCACATCTCCTGGAGCATAGATATAATCTCTGTGAAAAACAACTGGGTCTAAATTAAGCTAACTCCCTCCAGTTTGAGTTAGAATTTGTTCTCATATGGAGGTTTACAGGTACCAGTCTGCTTCCTGGTCTGTCTTTGTCTTCTGAGCTCAGACTCTTATGGGATTGCTATGTCTTCTCAGCAGTTGTATGTGGTATCTCTCTGAGTGACACTTTCATCCTCAAAGAAGGAGAAATAGCAGAAGGAAGTCAGAGCGATAGTTTCTCTGTAGATCATGCGAGAAGGTGGAGAGGAGAAACCAGCTTTTCTTTGCCCATCTGTTCATGAACTAGGGCTCAAGTGTACAGCTTTGTCATACTACAGGTTTATAGGGTTTGGATTCACAAACCATTCTGAGAAAATTCAACTGAAAAAAGTAGATGAAGAAATGTTATTCTCAGAATAAATTAAAAAGCCATGTGGAAGCAGTGAGGAAGGATGTAATATTACTGAAGAAATATCAGCAGAAAAGTGTACTCTCTGCACTGATTAAATAAAGCACAATTTAAACATCTTTTAAAGAAGAGGATTTTTTTAAAAATCCATTGATAATGATGACCGATCAAAGTTAAAAATGTTTTTTGCATTGCTGGGTGAGACACCACAGACAAATAAGATACAGGATTATGGGAAGTGATTCAGATGCCTGAAAAAATATGGGCAACTGTAGTGGCACGAGATAACTGTACTTAAAAACCTTTAAAATTCCTGTGAAGTGTGGATCTTATTTGATTGAAGGGCACCATTACAAACGAAGAGCCATACTGAGTATTATCAGGATCATATCTTCTGCAGTTTGTAAATCATTGTTATAAAGCACATAGAGTTGCATATATTTTCTGATAATAAATATGAGCGAGAGCCAACAGATGATAAATAACTGTGAGGTTGACAACAGGATTAGACAAGCCAAAAGCGGTTTTAAAGAAATGTAATATCAGGACATGAAAATTTACTGCTTGTACTTGGAAAGATCATCACAGAAGAGAAAAAGTTAGAATACTTAAGAATTCCCTATATTCTCAGGAACTTTCTTCAGGATGAAACCACATGCACATCAGCAGCATTTTAAGAAAAGAAACTGAATGCAGGGCGTTGGAGGTAAAGTGAAATGATGTGAAAGTGGATGCCATTCATCTCAACTTTAGCAAGGCTTTTGACATGCTCTGCTGAAATATTCTAGTATGAAAATCGTGATGATACAGTCTGAGTGGATGGTCTATGGCACATGTAAATAACTGTTTAGATGATCAGGTTCAGAGGGTTGTCACTAATGGCTTTTAGTCTACCTGGAGATCAGCAAGAAGTGGAGTACCACAGAGGTCTGTACTGGGACCTTTCCTGTTTAACACCTCTGTCAATGATCTGAAGTAGGCAATGGAGTGCACTGTTGTCACTCTGGCAGCAACACCCATTTGGAGGAACAGGTGCACAACTGAGGGCAGGACTGCCATTCAGAGCGACCTACCCAGGCTGGAGGAACACGCCAACAGCACATGTAATTCAGCAATGACAAACATAAAGTGCTGCCCCTGAGTAGAAATCACTGGTGCAAGGGCGCAGGCTGGGGCCTGACTGACTGGGAGCAGCTCTGTGGGAAGGTACTCGGGGGGCACTGGGAGGCACAAGCTGAGCATGAGCCAGCAGCATGCCCTGACTGCAGAGATGGCCAACAGCACCCTGGGCAGTATTCACAGGGGTACAGCCAAGACTTCGAGGGACATTTAGGGGAGGGATTACATCCCTCTGCTCAGCACAGATGAGATCTCATCGAGATACTCTGTCCAAGTTTTAGGCTCTGCAGTACAGCAAAGATAATGAGTAAGTGTTGGAACAAGTTCATAAGAGGGCCTCCAAGCTGTTTGGGGTCTGGATGACTTGCCCTGTGGGGATAGGCTGGCGAACCTGTTTGGGTCTGGAGTACTTGATATGAGGACAGCCTGAGTGAGCTGGTTTGTTCAGCCTGGAGAACAGAAGACTAGAGAGGGTCTTACTGTTATCTACAGGTACCTATAGGGACAGTGTAGAAAAGTTGAACCAGAGTCTTCTTGAAGATGTATAGTAACCTGAAAGGAAATAACAATTTGTTTCAAGGAAAATTCCGTCTGTATGTAAGCATAAAAAAAATCTTCCTTCCGAGAACAATTTCACAGTGGGATAGATTGCCCAGAGAAGTGACTGAATTTTTCATGTTGAAAATACAAAATATTCAGCTAGTCAAGGCCCTGGCTAATCTAATCTAATCTAAGGTCCACTTCTCAACAGAGAATTGAAGCAGGTGCTCTCCAGAGGTTCCCTTTAAAACTAGAGTTGTGTGATTCTAAGATTCGAAGTAGGAACATGAGAAATTCCACTTAAATATAAGACAGAAAACTTTTTCTCCATGAGGGTCATTAAACACTGGAAATGATGTCCATAGAGTCTGTGGAATCTCCATCACTGGATGTGTTTAAAACTCAACTGCATACAACCCTGAGCAACAGCTCTAACCAGACCTAGATCGAGCGGTGGGTTGGACTAGATGACTTCCAGAGGCTTTTCCAGTGTAAACAATCCTGTGATTCTAATGTTCTTCACATGATGATCACTTATTGTGGAATCAATATTTCCTTCCTGAATTTCCATAAATGTTCAGGATTCAGCCAGAGCTACTGTAATTTCTTGACTTTTACTGTGTACCTACAGCTGTGCAGATTGAGGATATGTGAATAGAAAGGTAATTTACTTCAGAGGCAAATACAGCTTTATTTCATACTGCTTCAATGTTCTCCATTCTGTACAAATACTAGTGTAGTTGTGGGAAATGATAAAATAATTTGTAACAATACAGACTATTAAATTAAAGAGGTGAAGAAAATTGCTTTCATTCCCTTTCAGTAGAATTTGCAATTAAACTTGACATGTCTTGCAGTTTGAACATAAATTGCCAAAGAAAACAGAATTAATTACTCAGTTCCTTAATGAAGTGTACAAATGCAAGGTCAATATGCTACTAATTTTATTCGTATTTGTAAGAATTATGTATTCACTGTTTCCTAATATAATAGGTTCATAATCAAAAGACAAAATAAAAAAGAGAAAACTCAGGTTAAAGTTGTAGGCAACAATAATTAATAATAAAGCTTTATATGTCACCATTTTCAGTTGGTTCCTCTGTAGTCGTAGCAGATTCTTCAGGAACTACCTGTTTATGCTTATACAACACACAGAAGCAAATCAAAGGCAGCATCATTTTTACATATCTTGTTTACAAAGTAGCCCTAAACATAAAATTGATGTTGCAAAATGACATTTACACCTAATAATCTCAGCATTAAATTATTGGAGAAAAAAAATTGCTTAACTAGCTCAATAGCAGCCTGTCCAACTGCACAAATACAAACTTAGAATTGTTTGTGTTTTTTTCATTTTTTCCCATCTACAATGCTATATTACAGCACCCTGCAGACAGTAAAGTATCTCTTGCTGTCACAAGTTATTGATCTCGTTTTCCTCTGAGAACCCTAACAAGTCAAACAGAGGCTTCCTGAAATATAAACCTGGAGCAGTACTTTGCAAGGGGTCCAAGTTATGAAGATATTTACTCTCCAGTGTTTAGCAGAAAAATGAAATGACATTAGTATAAATGTGTGCAGTTTCATCTGGCAAGTGTAAGTGTGGTCTAAAGCTTAGCAAGCCTGTTCAGCCAGCAAGTGGTGATACCACCTCCTCCCGCTGGATTCTCCCAAGGGTAATCCTGACCTTGTATCCTAACTTCCGGAAAAGGAGAAGGTAAAGAAACATGATGTAGCGAAATAATTCAGCTCTCTCAAGGTATGGACAGGAGATGAAGGTTTCTTTTGGCTTAATAGAGAGTTAGAAACTGCTGTCATCCCACCTCTTCCTATTTCTTTAGCATCAAAAATGTGATTTGACCCTGCATGGGAAAATGGAACCACTATGCTGGGCTGCACAGACTAGATTTTGTTGATGATCAGGAAGTGGATCTGAGGTGAGCTTGAGAGGGAAGTGTTGACATAACCTACTAACAACCTTCTGAGACAGTCATTACTTTGTTAACAACCAGCAGCATTTGTGTGGGAAGATTTTTTTTCTTATATTCTTTGAACTGTGGCAAGTATAAGGACTAATTAGATAGAAATGCATAATCTCAAACAATATTATTGCATTTATTTAAAAAGATAATCTCAGATTTTTCTAACTCTGCAGTTCCATGGACAAAATTATGTACCTACTAAAATTTCTTCTGCTTTGAAGGCTGCTGTGGCCCATCTGGATTCCCTCAGATCACAATCAGTTGGGAGCTCAGACAATGCAACAGTGTTGAGTAAACCTAGTATTAAAAGTGCAAGGGAAATTTTCTTTTAGCATCAAGTTGTCTTTTTTTTTTTGTTATAAACCACATAATCCTTGAAGGTAAATTATCATAAACAGCATTCAAGCTTTATTGACTCAGGAATTGTGGGCTAGATGAGTAGACAGTGAGGTGGATTGAGAACTGGCTGAATGGCAGAGCTCAGAGGGTTGTCACCAGTGGGGCTAAGTCCAGCTGGAGGCCTGTAACTAATGGTGTTCCGCAGGGGTCAGTGCTGGGCCCAGTCTTGTTCAACTTATTCATCAATGACCTGGATGAAGGGACAGACTGCACCCTCAGCAAGTCTGCTGATGACACAAAACTGGGAGGGGTGGCGGATACACCAAAAGGCTGTGCTGTCATTCAGTAAGACCTGGACAGGCTGGAGAGTTGGGGAGAGAGGAACCTGATGAAGTTCAACAAGGGAAAGTGTAGGATCCTGCCCCTGCGGAGAAACAACCAATACAGGTTTGGGGCGGACATGCTGGAGAGCAGCTCTGTGGAGAGGGACCTGGGTGTCCTGGTGGATGACAGGTTGACCATGAGCCAGCAGTGTGCCCTGGTTGCAAAGAAGGCCAGTGGGATCCTGGGGTGCATGAAGAAGAGAGTGGCCAGCAGGTCGAGGCAAGTTCTCCTCCCCTCTGCCCTAGTGAGGCCCCATCTGTAGTATTGTGCCCAGTTCTGTACTCCCCAGTTCAAGAAAGATGAGGAACTACTGGAGAGAGTCCAGCGGAGGGCTACAAAGATGGTTATGGGACTGGAGCATCTGTCCTATGAGGAAAGGCTGAGGGAGCTGGGCTTGTTTAGCCTGGAGAAGGCTGAGAGGGGATCTTATAAATGCTTATGTATATCTCAAGGGTGGGTGTCAAGATGGTGGGGTCAGACTCTTTTCAGTGGTGCTGAGTGACAGGACAAGGGGCAACGGGCACAAGCTGAAGCATAGGAAGTTCCATCTGAACATGAGGAAGAACTTCTTCACTCTGAGGGTGACAGAGCACTGGGACAGGCTGCCCAGAGAAGTTGTGGATTCTCCTTCTCTGGAGATATTAAAAACCCACCTGAACGAGGTCCTGTGCAACCTGCTCTAGGTGACCCTGCTTTGGCAGGGGGGTTTAACTAAATGATCCACAGAGGACCCTTCCAACAGGTACCTTTCTGTGATTCTGTGATTCTATGACCCTGTTAGTGACTTCTGAGGAGAGCTACTAGTAACTGGCTGAAACCTGGACTTTGTATTGCTGATCACAGCCCTTTGAGCCTGTCAATTTAGCCAAATTTTCAACACCTTACCAAGTCCATATCTCATCTCATTTTATGGAAAAACATGTCAAAAGACTTGCCGATGTCAATGTAAATGACATCCATTGCCCTCCTCTTGTCCACAGGCCCTGTGCTTTCATCATATGAAAAAAATCAGGTTGGCCATGTACCATTTCCCTTGTCAAATTCATGCTGTCTGTTCCTAATCACTTTTTGCTTTTCATATGTTTATAAATAAATTCAAAGAGGGTTTTGATCCACAGACTTCAGAGGGACTGGTATGAGGCTGACCAGTCTACAGTTTCCTTGGTCCTTCTCCTCAACTTCTTCAAGATGGATGTGACATTTTTTCATTTTCTAGTCACCAGAAATCTCTCCCAGTCAGCATGGCCTTTCAAAGCTGATAGTCAGCAGTCTGATACTGACATCACTCAAATAAGAAATGGAGCCCACAAAAAGTAAACGTCTGCACTTCACCACAGATTATAGCCTAATGTAAGAACTTACGGCTAAAATGATCCAGGATTTCTGCAAGAACAACTTCAGATCCTGTAAGAATTTACTCAGCCCTCTTGCTATCAACTTTAGAGTTATTCAAGCTCCCTTTAAGATCTCTTGGATCATGTTTTTAAAGGAAATACCGGCATGTAAGTCTTCTTTTGTAAGTGGGAAAAATCCACTTTTCTGTCAGCTTCATTCATGAGAGTGGAAAACCTAAATTATTCATCCACAAGTACATAAACAGTGAAAAGTTCTTTTGCCTCCACTTCCCATCCTCTGCTATGTTCTATATCCATGCATAAGTAAATATAACTATGTCTAATTTTTTGACATCAACCTCAGAGGTAAGGGAGAAAAGAAAAGAGCGAAAGGGAGAGGTAAAAGATAAGTAGTCTCTTGCTCTTTCTTAGCACAAAATCACTCCTGCGAAAATGAGAACTACTTTCCTGAGAATTATCCTGTTAATTCCAAATCAGTTGTCATTTGATCAGTAGTCTGTCTTGGTATTTCTGCATGCTATGCCTTCTGCTGATTGACTGCCAACTGCTGCTCCAAAATGTCCATGTGATACAGAAGCACACTTACAACTCAATCACTAAAAAATATACATTTTTTGGTCTATCTCTAAAAATCATGGAGTTGTTAGTTATAAAGTACTTTTGGACCTTTAAAGTTTGTACAGGTGTTAGAATGTGGCAAAAGCTTAGCAAGTATAACCAGAGTAATGCAGGTCTGGCAGGAGAGTAGCATGTGTTACAATAAAGGCCACTGACCCATATGTACTGACATTGATTCTACCCTACTTAGCATCATTGACTACCAATTAATATAATGACTTTGGCAATAACCTTAACTGAACTCAAATCTTGTGTATGGGCAATCCCTCCATGTCCATCCTTACCAACCACCTGCACAGAAAGTAATTCCCTGGCAGGTTTCTTACTTGTGCCATAAGAAGTAACAGAGACGTGAGGATAAAAAATCTTCATCTGAGGTAAATAGAAAGAGAAATGAGAGCAGTTCCTATGTGAATGCAAACAGTTACCCTTTAGATACTGTCCTTTGGTGTACTGATTAATGAGAAAGCAAGAAGTTAGCACATCATAATTTATCCATATATGAGACTAAATGTATGGTCATTAAACAAACCTGGAATAAAATAGCCACAAAGACAGGGAAGGAATAATAAAATATTTTCATATCTAAATAGTATTGGAAACTATGCAGCATAAAACATAACATATATGACAAGCTAAATGTGTTACTATTAGTACTAGCAAACAGACAAAGAATGTTCTGACACAAGACAAAGACTGCTTATTCTGTAAAAGCAGGTTAATTCTCTGAGCTGCGTCTACACGTTTGGAAAATTGCCACAAAAGACATTATCAAATTCTACATTTTTATTCATATAAGTTCAAGGCCATAGATTTTTTCATCCTCTTCAGTTTGCCAGGAATAGCAAATGAAGGCCAAGCAAAAAGATAGTGATGGAATCAAGAAACAATGTGAGGGAGATAGATACTAGCCTTGCAAACATCAGGAGGAATAATTCCCTGGGTTCACACTTGCCTGCTAGCAACAGAATTATAGTAAATGTACAGAGGATTTGCTGGATACCTTTTCTTTTATTCTCACACCCAGTGAAAGCAGGTAGACAATTAACAACCATATTGCATGTCACCTCAGGTGAATAAGAGAGAGTAATAGAAGAATTAGAATCATAGAAACACAGAATGGTAAGGGTTGGAAGGGACCTTAAAGATCATCTAGTTTCAATCTCCCTGCCATGAGCAGGGACATCTTCCACTTGACCAGGTTGCTCAGAGCTCCATCCAACCTGGCCTTGAACACTGCCAGGGACGGGGCATCCACAGCTTCTCTGGGCACCCTGTTGCAGTGTGTCACCACCCTCACGGTGAAGAATTTCTTCCTAATATGTAACCTAAATCTGCCCTCTTTTAGCTTAGAGCCATTCCCCCTTGTACTGTCATTACACAACTTGTGAAAAGTCCCTGTCCATCTTTCCCATAGGCCCCCTTCAGGTACTGGAAGGCTGCTAGAAGGTCACCTGCAGCTTTCTCTTTTCCAGGCTGAACAGCCCCAACTCTCTTAGCCTGTCCTCACAGGGGAGGCACTCCAGCCCTCTGGTCATCTTCGTGGCCCTCCTCTGGACCTGCTCCAACACATCCATGTCCTTCCTATGTTGGGGGCTCCAGAGCTGGACGCAGTACTCCAGGTGGGGTCTCACGAGAGCAAAGGGGCAGAATCACCTCCCTCAACCTGCTGGCCACGCTTCCCTTGGTGCAGCCCAGGATGCGGATGGCTTTCTGGGCTGCAAGCGCACATTGCCGGCTCATGTTGAGCTTTTCATCCATCAGTACCCCCAAGTCCTTCTCCTCGGGGCTGCTCTTGAGCCACGCTCCACCCAGCCTGCACTTGTGTTTGGGATTGGCCTGACCCACTTGCAGGCCCTTGCACTTGGCCTTGCTGAACTTCATGTGGTTCACGCAGGCCCACCTCTCTAGCCTGTCAAGGTCCCTCTGAATGGCATCCCTTCCCTCCAGCGAGTCAGCCACACCACACAGCTTGGTGTCATCGGCAGACTTGCTGAGGGTGCACTCAGTCCCACTGTCTGTGTCGCCCACAAAGATATTGAACAGCACCGGCCCCAGTACCGATCCCTGAGGCACACCACTCGTCACTGGTCTCCACCTGGACATCGAGTCATTGACTGCAACTCTTCGAGTGCGTCCATCGAGCCAGTTTCTTATCCAACGAGTGGTCCATCTGTCAAATCCATGTCCTTCCAGTTTAGAGACAAGGACATAATGCAGAACAGTGTCAAATGCCTTGCCTTGTACTAGATGTTAAGAAAGCCATCCTCCTTTGGAGCACCCTTGTTGCTGGTATTCTTGGAAAGGTACAGGAAAGGGTGAAGCTCCTGGGAACTTTGCTTTTGCTTTAGTTATTAAGCTCATATCTATGGTGTGCAAAGAACAATGCATAAATAACATATAAAAAAAAAGTATAAACTCAATACTTACCCCCTAATTGAATAAAGGCAAGGAACAAGCTTGTATCACCTTGTAAAATATCTGAGTAAAATGTAGTAATTTTGCTAATGATAATATGCACATCAATCCTAACACTGTTCTTCACTTTTCATTTGAAACTTTGTTCAGGCTTTTCTAACCCTGACAACAGTAGCATGTGATCTACCTTTATCTTTAAGTAATAAACTTTCCAATGAAAACCATGAGGGGTGTTGCTGGTTTGGGGGTTTGGAAGAAAACGCCATTGTTTTGGGGAGTACTTTTTATGGTATAGCTATTTTTAATTAATGTTTTATATCCTTATTAATTCTGGAATTACATGTGTAATTTTGACAATTTTAGGGAGAAGAATAATAATTAGAACCCACAATGAAAGCAACTCTAGCCGAGTAGTCCAGTGAAAACCACAAAATCACAAGACACTTTAATAAACCCCTATATTGGATCCATCATTTATGACCTGTATTTGCACTTAAATGTTTATAAGACATTAATTTCGGTCTCTGACGATTTGCAAAGAACTACCCACAGTAACAAATACACTAGAGAACCAATAATAGTCACCAGTGCTGGAGGAACTGCTATACGTTGGCCATAAAGTGGTATATAAGAAAAGAATAAAAAACTAGAAGTGAACAGTACTGTTGACTGGAACATACTATAGCAGGCCCACGAGTTTCCAAAGGCTTTCAGCAGTAGAAATCTCAGAAAGAGCAAAAAAAATAGCAGACCCAAAACAACAAATAAAATGAAGTATATCTGCTTATGTGAGAAAAGGAACAGGAGAATAAGGAAATTGAAGGTGCAAAATCTTACCAACTGGGAGCCTGGGCGAAGACTTCCAAAAATTCTAAAGGACTTGAATGCCCAGTTCTGATTAAATCTAGGAACTGTGACCAGGTTCTTCAAGCAACTTTGAAAAGAATCTTAATATCTGATTTCACTAATTTTCTTATTTTTTTTAATTAATCAAATATAAAAACAATCCCAATTGAAAGTGCACAGCTGACTATTTGACTGAAATATTTGTCTCAAGGTAGTCAATTATAAAGAAAAACACAAAAAAATATTTTTTTTGTAGTTTCAGTGAACCAAAGTTTTTAATTTCTGAAAATTAAGTTGGATTAATTGTTTTGTCAGCGATTTTTTTTTCCCCTCACACATTGGTAATAAAGTTAATAAATATATCAGTGGTGAGGGAAAGCAAGTGACAAGACACTAAGAAATTCTACAAAACTCAAAGAAAGCAATCACATGATGAAATGTATTTTTCAAGGCCACAGTATATATTTGAGCATCCAGTTTACAAAACACCATTTTATGCTTTATTTAAGGACATTATTTGGATTATTACTGAGTATTTTATATCCCAATATTCTATGTAGACTATGAAGACTACGAAGTTTCTTCATTATCTCTAGGAATCTGGTGAGAAGCAGTGCAGATTGCTTATAAAAATTGATGATGCACTGCGATAGAAGAGGAGTAATCATATTTTTTGTGTGTGTGATACTGGACAATCCAAGTTACAGTTCCTGAAAGACTGCCTACAACCATGATGTTAGGTAAGAAAATGGAGAGTAAGGGGAAAACAGTGTTTCCCCTTCATCTGTGATCTTCCTCCATGTACCTGCTCTGTAGCTGTACTTTCCCCCATCACCTGGCTTAAACATCATGCTGGACAACACTTCATGATATTGAGACTTTGGCATCTATCTCCAATTATATTAGACAAGCTATTTTTTGTACAGTGGTATGGTTCTTTCTATTCATGTCATAGATGGAATAAGTAAAGGAGGCTACATTATCCAGTACATAGAAAGATCACAGGAAATCTACTGCAAAATTACTTGCAGGCAATCTGGTTTCGGTGATTGCGACAGATGGAAGCTAAGTCTGTCCTGAAGTTCCCTCTTTCAATTTTAATGCTTGGTATAAATTCTAATATACGTGCTAAATTGTAAACAGTAATTTGCTCCTACTCATTTCACAAATCATAGTCATAATTTGCAGTGCAACAAAAAGCAACATATTGTACAGATTTTTTTTCTTTAAGGAACTAGTAAAAAAGCTGAAAATGAAACATGTTCTGAAGCATGCAGAAATAAAAATGCAACACATTCATTTATGTGAAGCAACTATAAACCACATTGAAATTATTTCATACAGATGACTTTGTTTCATATCACATAGTTTGCTTGCCTTCAAAAAGAAAAAATCCTATTCAGCACATCTGCTTGTTCAGGTTGTACTTTCCCAATCTAGTGTGATTTATATTTGAATGAAGTTTTCAATTTTATTGAGTGACATGGAATTTAATTAGATTCTGCCTGTAAGAGGGGAGTGTCAATTATAAAAAGTAAGGCTCTGGAAAATGAGCCTAAAAAAAATTTTACTGAACAGAATATGCAATTACAATCAACATCAGAGTGCTTCAATTATTGCCTCTAGATTTTTATTTCTTATTTTATTTTCTCATGAAGAAATGAAGAATCAACAACTGGACTATTAGCAGTTTGTTACTGATGACATTAGAATATTTTCTTACGTTATATGGAATAAAAGAATGGTGTTTTATTGTAATCAAATATGAAGCATCCATCTTGAAGAACTTATTATCAATAGAGCCTGAAATATTCAGGATTTGATCAATAAAAGTAATATGCAACATGTTCAATGCTGTTGTGAGGGTGTGTTACGGACTGCTTGATTGGGAAGAAGAAGTAGATGAAACTTTCTTCATACAATTGGAAGAAGTCTCACATTTGCAGGCCCTGGTCCTCATGAAGGATTTGAAGCACCCCAGTATATGTTAGAAGTACAACACAGCAAGGCAGAAGTAGTACAGGTTTCTGGAGTGCACTGATGATAACTTCCTAACACAGGTGATTAAGAAACTCATGAGGGGAGATGCTTCGCTGGACATAATACCCACAAGCAAAGAAGAAAAGGTCAGGGATGTGAAGGCTAAGAGCAGCCTTGGCTGCCATGACCATGGGACAGTGGAGTCAGGCTCCTGAGAGGAAAGAACAAAGCAAAAAGCAGGATCACATCCATGGACTTCAGAAGAGATTTATGCATTTTCAGAGATCTGCTTGGAAAACCACCATAGGATGTGGTCCTGGAGAGAAAAGCAGCCCAGGAGAGCTGATTGGTTCTCATGGATCACCTCCTACAAGCTCAAGAATGCTCCATCATGACTTGCATGAAATCATGCAAAGGTGGCAGAAGGCCTGTGTGGTTAAACAAGGAACTGCTGACATCTCAAATATAAAGACAAAATGTATGAGATATGAAAGCAGGGTCAGATGATCTACAAGGAATATGGAGACACTGTCCTAGTGTGAGGACTGATAAAAAGAACATGTCACTGCTATCTTCAAGAAGGGGTAAGACAAAGAATCCCAGGAGCTACAGGCTGATCACTGAAATCCCTGGGAAGGTGTTGGAGGAAATTCTCCTGGTAATCTTTTCTAGATATATGAAGGCCAGGAAAGTCATTCGAGTAGTCAGCATGAATTTATGAAGGGTAAATCATGCTTGACCAGCCCGAGAGCCTACTATGATTAGATGACTGCTTGGTACATGAGGGGAGAGCAGCAGATATTTTTATCTCGACCTTAGTAAAGCCTTCAACCATCTCTCATAACATTCTCATTGATAAACTTATGAAGTATGGACTACATAAGTGAACAGTTAGGTGGACTGAAAACTGGGTGACCTGCGAGACTCAAAGGGCTGTGATCAGTGGAAAAGTCTAGCTTCATGCCGATTGCTACGATACTACCCAAAAGGTTGATATTGGGTCCAATATTGCTTTACATCTTCATTAATGACCTACATGATGAAATACCCTCGGCAAGGCTGTGGATGATACCATTCAGAATGACCTCAACAGGCTGGAGAAATGGGCTATATTTTGGTTTAACCTGGATAAATGCCAGATGCCCACCAAAACTGCTCTATCACTCCCCCTCCTCAGGTTACGCAGAGAAGTTGTGGATGCCCCCTCCCTGGAAGTGTTCAGGGCCAGGTTGGATGGAGCTCTGAGCAACATGGTCTAGTGGAAGATGTCCCTGCTCATGGCAGAGGGGTTGGAACCAGATGGTCTTAAAGATCCCTTCCAATCCGTAACATTCGATGATTCTACGGCTATGGCAGAGAAGTGGAAAGGACCAAAGGAAAGACCTGCAGGCTTTTTATTGTTCATGTGTTGATTTGTGATGCTGTCTTCTAAAGTCGCATCACATCAAAAAGGAGAGAAGTTCATAGATGTGCAAGTACACAAAACAGTTCCTAAGGCAACTATATGCTTGGAGTAAATCCCTTCCATATTTTATTGTGGGAGTTTCCAACTCTGGGTAGAAAATGTTCAAGCCTGAAAATGACAAAAGCATTTATATAATAATTTAAGAACTGCAGGACAAGTCAGGCTGGAAGGAACCTCAGGAGATCTCTAGCGCAACCTCCTGCCCAAAGTAGGCTCAGCTGTGAGGTCAGACCATGTTGCTCAGGGCCTTGTGCAGTATGGTCTTGAAAATCCCCACAGATGGAGACTCTACAGTCTTTCTGGTCAACATACTTCATTACTTCACTGTCTCAGGGTAAGAATGTTATTCCTAATGTACTACCTGAAACTCCCTTGCTTCAGTTTATGCCCATTGTTTCTTGCCCTCACAGGATGCAGCACTGAAAATCCTGCCTCCATCCTCTTGCTAGCCCCCTCACACTGGGGCCTGGACTGGCTGCTGTTATGTCCTGCTGAGGCAATCTCTCCTCCAGGCTGAACAATCCCCAGGTCCCTTCCTTCAGAGCTGCTCCCATTCAGGAAGGCCACAGTCTATTCCCCTGCACCAATGCTTCCTGGCCACTGGCAGCACTCAGCTTTGCCCTTGATGCATTTGAAAGCTTCTGTCATCTCATTCCCCAAACTATCTAGATCTTTCTGAATGACATTTCTGCTGTTGAGTGTGTTGACTGTACACCCACATCCACACCCAGTTTGATATAATCTCCAAGCCTGATAAGAGAGTACTCCATCACATCCTCCAGACTCGATAAGTACTCCATTTCTACCAGCTCCCTATATATGGCTCTCTGTCCCTACTTCTACAACTTGTTTTACATCCATCTTGTTGTCCATCCCTCCAGACCATAATGTCCCAACTCAGATACAAGAATATTGTGGGAGATGATATCAAAAGCCTTGCTAACGTTGAGGTAAATTATATTCACCAGTCCATAAAACAAGCCATTTTATCACAGAAGGTAATCAGGTTGGTCATAAATGTCGCATTCCTGGTACTTCTGTGCTGATTGTTTCCTGTCGCCTACTTCACCTTCCTGTGCCCAGAAATATGTTCTCAGAGGACTGACTCAATGATTTTCAAAGGGACTGAGGCAAGACTGATAGGCCTGTAGTTACCCTGCTTGAACTTTTGGTCTGCTTTGAAGATTGGCGCAAGACTTGCCTTCTTCCTGTTGCTATGGACATCCCCTGATCTCCACAACGCTTCAAAGATGATAGAGAGCACCCATTCATGGACACTGGGCAACTGTCTCAGTGCAAAAGCCTGGGAAACCTTGTTGGTGGAGTCTGAGGCAAGGAAGATACTGCATACATCAGTGTTTTCTTTGTCTATTGTGCTGAAATCATCGAGCCAATTCAGCAACAGGCCCGCTTTTTCCCACTTCAGCCTTCTATTACACATGCAGCGGTAGAAGGTCCTCTTGTTGCTTTTAACATCCCTTGCAAAAATCACCTCTGTGTGCAAATCTCCAGCTCCTTTCTTCAGGAAATGAAACACTCAGGGTAGTTGAAAACACCTCTGTTCTATCTCAGTAACAGAGAGGTACAAAAAGTTTCTATTCTATTTCCTACATTCCCCTAAATCCAGCAAATAATTTCTATGTATAAGACCCTAGAATATATCTTTGAAATTAAAAGCAGTCGTAATTTTGGCAGTCATGTAAAGCCTATGGTTGTTTGTTTGTTTGTTTGTTTGAAAATGTGCATATGTCAAAAATAAAATCTAAACATTTTCTGTTTCAGATCATTCAAAATCAGGTTCCAGTTCCAAACGTTACATTATGATTTTATTATGCTCTGGATAAGTAACTGAATCTTTAAAGTACTTTCTGCTTTGTGGAGGGGGGGGGTGGTTTGGGTTTTTTTTCCCTTGAAGCTTCTCTGTTGCAAGTGTTTTGCAGCTTACTATTATTATTTTAGCAAAAAAACAGAGACCTAAAGTGGATAGCTCAATTGAATTTCTGATTTGGAGCAGACTCTACATAAATGGGTCTTCTACACTCATATGTAATGATCTTATTCCTAAATAAAGGGTGTCTGTTACAATATACTAGTCTAAATGAAGAGTTAGTTTTTGGGAATCCTAAGTGACTGTCCTGACTCCAACGTTATTGATTATGCTGCAACACTTTGTCGCTATTTTCTTTAAAACTTCCAAATGACTTAGTTTAATTCAAATAAGAACAGGACATGTTTCAAGTTGCAAGATTTTCCTCAATGAAAATCAATTTCCTACGTAATCTCTGTTTTCCTCATTTGAAAGCTGCTTTGTTGAAGGTCAGATTTTCTTTGTGTCCTTTTCAAAAAGGAGACCTCTATCTCATGTAAAGAAACTTGATCAATCTTTTTCTAGAATCCTAAAGAAAGAGGATGGATTTCACCTCATTAACATTTACAGGAACTCAAATGATTTGCTTCTAAATATAACTATCTACTGTTATAACCTCTTGATGACCTTGCTTCATGAGTAATTAAACGCTTTGTGTACACCTTATCTGCAGGTCTGTAAAGGTAGAACAGTCCTTTCTTTTGATGATGATTTAGACTTCTAAGATTTTTTTCAAGTATCAGTCAGGAATGCTAAAGCTGAAAGACTTTTTATGCAAAGCAAGGATGCTTAGAACATTCTAAAACAAAAATATGACTCTGTTTAAGATCTAGTAGAGTTAAAGAAATACATAAGATGAGGTAAATAAGATGTTCAGTGAGATTTCTACTAAAAGGTAACATCACTGTGACAAAAGCCATAGTCTTACCTACATTACCTAGCTCAAAATTAATGAACCACCAAAATTAGTAGATTAGTCAAGCCTATTAATCAACACTAAAGCTCTTCTTTTGAAAATTCCAGCTCTGGTGGTGTCTTTATCTCAGTAAAACTATGGGATAGTTAAAGTCAGCAGTCTTATCTGATTGCAGGTTCTGTAGGTACACATCTTCCTTACTTTTTATTCTAATAGTCACTAAGACCCAAGAAGAACCTGGTGACTAAGATAGTCTCCTTAAACTTAAAAAACCTAAACCAAATCAGAACAAACAAGCAAAGAAAAACCAAAAAAAAAGAAAAGGAAGAAAAAAAAGAAAAAAAACCCCTGTCATTAAGATTTGTTGTTTCTTTAGCCTACGTGTTTTCAGTAATTAGGAGAATTCAGTGCTTGTTGTTTGACATCTTTCTTCCACGCATAAATATGTGCCTACAGGCTTCAAATGTCTTTTTCTGAAAACAGTCAACAAAAAAAAGCAAGACTGAAGGAAAACAGAAAACACAAAAAGAATTATCCATGTGTTAGTATTTTCTAGTGGAACCTTACATGTTATATAGTTTGAAAATGTTTGAAACTACATGCCCAGAGGAAGCATATAGTTTCCGTTTGGTTCCAGTGGATATTTCCACTGGATAAAGATGAGCCAAATTCTGCAAATCTACTTGCTTTGGCTATGTGCGGCTTCCCATCTGGACTGACAGAGTGACAGAGTGACAGAACATGCTGTGGATAATAAGAAACAGATTGGAAACACTTTGCACATAAGAAGAGTTTTGCTCCTGCTGAGCTTTACTCCCTTGAAGCTGAAGGGCTCCGTTGATGAGTCACATACTAGGTCTTTGTGAACATCCAAAGCTCAACTCCTGCAGGGCCCAAGTTTGGGCAAATAGCTTGAAGTTTTTCTGCATTACTCTTGTACAACTCAGATTAGAGAATATGACTTTCATATGGTACTAATTAATACTACAGAAGAGGAAATGTTCACAGGGTTTTATACAGACAATATAATTTGTATCTTCTCAAACCATGCAAAGAGAGACTGATTGCATGAACACACATAATTTCATTAACAATCACATTGTAGTGGACTATTAATAGTTGTCATTTCTGGTTCTGCTCTAATTAGCACAAATCCATGCATACCAGAGCACTGTGAAATGTAAGAGACACTCTTTCATACTCTTATATACAGGTTGCTTGTGTCTGAGAGAAAAAATAACATTAACTTTTACTTTGCAATCCCTGATTCTCTGTCCCTACTCAGTCATAAAATTCTTTCATCAAATTTAACTGTGTTGTATATTTAACAGGAAACATACAACATCCTTTTCTCCATTGCTTCTTCAGATATACTCCTTATTAACTTCTATATTCAATTTGTGGACCATTAACACCCAACTCAACTAATATTCTGTCAGCTGGAGCATATAAAAATCTACAGTTAAATTGCTTGACTACTCCTAAAATACAACAAAACTCAAATAAGAGAAGAGAGTGTGTTTATTGTATGTTTTAATGTTTTGATGTTGGTACAAATCCACATTCTGACAGGACAAAACTCCTCTTTCATAGAATCCTAGACTAGCTTGGGTTGGAGGGGACGTTTAAAGATCATCTAGTCCAATCTCCCTGGAATGAACTGGGACATCTTTCATTAGACCAGGCGGTTCAAAGCCCCAGCCTGACCCTGAACACTTCCAATGGTGGGGCATTCACAACTTCTCTGGGCAATTTGTTCCAGTGTCTCATCATCCTCATTGTATAAAATTTCTTCCTTTTGACCAATCTGAATCTACTCTCAGTTTAAAACTGTTGTCCCTTGCCCTGTCACTGTAGGCCTTGGTAAATAGTCTTTGTCTGTCTTCCTAATGAGCCCTCTTTAGATATTGAAAGACCACAGTAATGTGTCCCCGGACCCTTCTATTCCTCAGGCTGAACAGCCCTAACTCTCTCAATAACTCCAATAGTTATTGTTTTCCCTCCAATAGCTCTTGATTAGCTAATTTATTTCTTTCTCCATTAGCTGTGCAAAGGCAATTCTGCCTTAAACAAGATTTTTTTAAATTTCTGGAGTCGACCCCATCTACTAATTATCTATGGGTCTCAGCACAATGGTGGGGCTCTGTTACAAGTAACTTGTCTCATATTTTCAGGCTTCAAAGAAAATAAACATAAACAGTATATTGTAGAAACATTGTAGAGTGCAATAGTGGTAAATAAAAGCTCAAAATAGCTATAAAGGCATCCTTCTGGCCAGGCTGCTAAACATGAACATGCAGTCTGCTAGGATAATATTTCTGCACATCTAACTTAGAGTGTCTCTGGTATATGATTGTGCTCTCAGTATCTAATGCTACATTATTCTAAACTATCGTACTGTATGTGCATGTGTGTGTGTGTGAGAACTTTCCAGTTCAATTTACCCTACGATTGCATGAAAAGTTGAGCATAGCAAAGCAAAGAGTGTGCACCAGAAATATAATTAGATGAATGACTATTCGTCTCTAAGGTAGTCACTTAAAGCAGCCTGTTCTGTACTCCTTAGGTATTCCAAATGAAAGCAGACAGCCTTTTTAAGATGGAATTAAAAAAGTAATGCATATGAAAATACAGTGATCAAGCCTCCAGAGAGTGAACTAAAAAGTACTTTGTTCATCTGCTGCATATATAATCGATTTGCACAAATCTTTGTTTACATTCCAGAATGCATTTCAGTTAGATTAAAGAAGGGAAGTAAATCACATTTAAGCATGAATCAGAAAAAAAATTTGTAAGTTCTACTAGAAAAATTTGATTTGATATAGAAGCCTTTAAAAATTAAATTCTTACTTTCATGTATGTTAATAATAGAAAGTAATAGGAAAAATTTGTAGAGTGAAGGTGGCTGTATAATTAGCTTTTCTTATTGTCCTTCCTTGTGCTTATTTGGACATGCCATATTATGGAAAGTAAATAGTTCTTGTGGTATAACTGTATTATTTTGCTATACATTTAGATTTGTCAAAGAAATACATTTATGAGGAAGCCAAAGGAATTAATTCCTCTTACCTCTTTAAAAGGGAACAGGATTCAGAAAAAGTCACACCAAAATCCTAGTCATTAGTACAAAACAGAGGAGTAGACATGGAACAGAAATAGTTTATTTGAGACAGAAGATAGGAAGATGCATTTTGAGGCAACTGTTGTTCTGAATAGGAAACTACAGATAGAGACCTCTTTATGCAACACCGTAACCACTATCCTCAAGTAAAACTGAAATATCTAAACTAGACACCAAATGTCAGTTTCTTACATCTCAGCTGAGGATACTTCAGCCTGAAGAGTTTTACAATTGATTCCTAGGATAGTTAGAATTAAATGTCTTTTAATTTAAAAGGGTCACATCTGGGAAGACCTGAAATAATGTGGGATGAACATGAGATGGAAGATGGGACGCAATTATTCCTACTTTCAGAATTGTGACATCTCAGATCTCAGAAAGGCAAAAATATCAAAGAAGAAAGGGGCAAAAGAAATTTAGAACAGTGGTGGAAAGCCTCAGTTGCTAGATATGCAGCAGAGTACTTCTTTCATCTAATGGCTTAGATTGTATTTACCTAGGTAAAATTCCACAGATTTTCAGATTGCTAAACCTATACAAATATTACTTTTCTTGCTTCATTTTTAATAAATGTTCTTTTCTTTTCCTGACTACATTTGGATTTTTCATATTTAAAAATTCACACACAGTGGTTTCTTTGCAGGGACATTTCTAAAAGGAAAACAATTCCTAACTGATATAAGGCAGGCAGAGAAAAAAAAAAAAAAAGTGATGCCTGTTCTGGAGTATTTAATTCAAATGAACATGGTTAGAAGGAACTCTGCAAACCCTTAGTATATGCCATACGAGTACAAGGATAGGCAGTTGATTCTGAATTTAGCATTTTATATTTTATTCTACAGTAATATCACTGAAAAGGTATTTTCACACTAGCTAGGTTTCTCATCTCACCCTTCTCCGGAAATTATCAAGTTAATTTTTTTTTAATTTTATTTTTTCCTTTGAGTTAACTTATTTCAGGTATTACTGGCTTTATCGGCGGTCTTGACTGTAATAGCCTTCTCTAATCACTGCTGCACGTAATGACTGGGGACTCCTTGCACTCAGTGGACTTGAATGATATAGTTCACAGAGGTTGAAAGACAGGTTGAGAAGTATTTTAACACGTATTTTCTCTCTTCTGCTTCTACTACTATTTGAATTATTTTGAATATTTTATTGATAAATTTGGTTTACATTTAATCCCTAATAAAGAGGGATTAAACTAAAAAATGCTATGGTCACCTTGTCTGATTATTTAATGTGCAAAGATCTGAGTTTTCAGGCCTTATTACACCCGGGATGCTGCAAGATTGAAAGAAGCAGTATTCTCTGAAGACATCGCCTGTTCAGACTGTTCTTCTTTGGTAGTTCTTTAAGGAAGAGTGTAAATACTTAGTTCTGAGAAAGAGAAGAATATTATTCAGACAAAAATTACTGCAGTGTGAGTTTCTTTGTAGACGAGACTTAAGTATTTTATTAGCAATGCCAGTGCTGGACAGACTCATTTAATGAACTGAAGGTAACAACAAGGCTTTCATTTTGTATAAATAGCAGTGGTGCAGTCTTGTATAAACGTATAACACTTTCAGTGTTGGGGTGGCTGTTTTTTTAAAATACTTTGATACATTCATTTGCTTTATTTAATTAGTTTAATATTAATCAATATAATATATTGTAACACTAATATATAAACTGCACACACTCAGAAGTTTCTCAGTTTTGCCTGTCAAATATGAAGAACCACTATAGATCTGATTCAGTATTGAGAGAAACAGGTAATATATAAAACCATTTACTATTTGCCTAATATGATTGCTTTTTTTGTAACTGTATGTTCTAAACGCTGAGTGGAAGAAGGTTAAAGAAGTATGGTGAAAACTGAATACTGGACACATTTTGCTCATGTTACAGCTATTTTGTTCATACTACGATCCTTTCTGGAGTTCTCAGCTGAGGTTGGTATTCCTTATATTTGAAGTACCATATACATATATAATTTATCATCCTTTGCCTGCAACATTTGCTGTGTGAGGATACTAAGCTGAAAAATTAAGAAAAAGAATGGGGTTTTCATTCTTACTACCATGGGAAAAAAGATACACTGATATCCTGATATGCTACAGGTCATATATGGAATCTATAGAAGAACTGAGAAATAAATCCAGATGTGCCTCATTTTCACCCAGACTTACAATTACTGAAATTTTTCAGAAACTCTTTAGTGAAATTGGGTTTTAGGGGGGTTTCTTGGGTCTTTTTTTAATGAAAAATATCAGTCCATTGAAGCTGAAATCTTGCATTATTGAGATGAATTTATAGCAATAAGCAAGCACACTTCTCTCAGAAGTCTGGCTGCTGCCATGCTGGGTTCCTGTAGGAGTCTGCCTTGCTTTCTGTCAGCTCACTTCATAGCTTTTGGACTTGACAGTTCTGTCTCATATTAAGGTCTGCGTTGCACATTTGATCGCAGAAACCATGCTGTACCTCAGGGTTTCCAGGTTCCCTGCTAGTGGGAAACACTGCATATGTGATAAACTTGTGTTCTGACCTGGAAGGTTACTGAAGAGACTGACCATAAACAAAGATCAGATCTGAAAAATGACTGAATTTAAGGGGACTCGAAGGGGAAAATGGGAATCCAGCCCTCTGTTTTGGCATTGTTGGAACCATCAGAGTCCATTTGAGCCACCACATGAGTGTATGATTTTATTTCTAGCACTACATGTTTTGATCACCAGTATTTTAGCCAGCTTGAATGTTATTATAGATGTATTTAGATATTTCCTCTGTTTTTCAATCTTAAAATAATATTTTTGTATTGAACATACAGAGTCTAAATTATATTGTACAATTTTTGTATACCAGGAGTTTCTTTACACTATAGAAATAGCAGTTAAACTAGTTAGGCCAAAGACTAGAAACAGATGGCATATGAGTAAACCAGATTTCCAACACCTGAGCCTGTGCATTCAGTACTAGCTTAGATTTTTTTACATCCCATTTCTAAGTACAGATACAATTGTAGGCCCTATCGCATGCACAAACTGTCTTTAAATGGTTTGTAGGGTTTTCTTATTGGGGCGAGGCCCCTTTTATTTGCCAACTGATGTTCTTTTATCAAATGTTCAAGTATTTATTTCAGCAAACAATGCAGTTTGGGACTTATTCTCACTGTTTTTTCTGACAATGGAGGATATTCAGTACATTTAACCTCACAACATCTACATGAGTTATGGAAACAGATATATCTTCTTGGGCTATTTTTTTTTTAATTCAATGGTGCAAATGAGGAATTGAGATCCTGAGTAATGCAAAAGACTAAAGCCATAGTAGCATGTCTTTTTCACTCATAGCAGCTAGACATCTGGCTACACATAAGCTGTACATATAAGCATTTGACATATGTAGAATCTAAAATTACAATTTGTAGTTGTGAATTATAAATCTACCTTAACTACCCAGTGCATGAAGACTAGTTTCAATATTGTGATGGAAATCACAAAAATCACTAATCTGGACACAAAGCTACCTGAGGCCCTGGTTAGCATAAACTACACTAGAGGTAACCCACAGGGGGCATGTGCCATCTCTTGTCCTTAAGCATCACATCCTGGCATCAGGATAGCGCCAATGATGGATTGGTGTAGATAGCCTGGAAGTGTTTCCCGGAGGTAAGTGTTTAATTTATTCCTTTTGGTAATGGAGGAATGGTAGGTAGGAAGGCAAAAAAAAATTGGAAATATTATATTTCTGTTGCATAATGTAACTACGTTTCTTGCTTCTAAGAAAATAATCTGTGTTTATGTCCCTCCAAGCTTATATCCATTTATGGATTTTTAGCCAATTACTTCATAATTTAAAAGTCTAGAAGAAATCTTGAGATCACAAACAAGAGTCTCATTCTTATTCCTCTGAGAGAGTAAAGCAAGAACTGGACAAAAGGATTTGTTCTACATTTTTCTTTTCTTTCACTGCTTCCAAGAATTTCAGTTCTTCACTGCACAGCAGGCTGGCAGAAGAAAGCCTCCAGCTCTCTCACTGTCTTTTTGCCAAGTTATCAGGGTACTCTTACTGATGATCAAGGAAGGTCAGACTACTCTTAGGCTGAAATGGAGCAAACCCCTAGATATCAGCTTCTTAAATGAGACTATTATATAGGATCTGGAGGCTTATTCTATCTTGAAAGCACCTGTAGCTTCTGTGATTTGTGTGAAGAAAATTGCTGCTCCTGTGAATTGCACATCTCCACTACTGTCTGGTTGCAGGAAATTTTGGTAGAGAAATGCCTGTTCTGAGGGATTCTGAGGGATTTTGCATGGAGATAGTTGCCAAATTTTTCAGCTAGATGATGTTATCAGCCTTTCTAATTACTCAGAGAAGACAAATGTTACCTAGCGAAAACAGTGCCTACTAAGACTAACTGGGAATTTTAATGAGCAATAATATTTGCCTTAGACTCCTCATTTTATGAGACGAATCACAGGACTATTCTTCTTGTTTTGATGTATTAATTCACTTGGTATGTAGACAGCAAAGGTCGGGGGGGTGTAAATTTTTTGTTTTCCTCATCCTTGGCTGAACGGTTTAAATATAATGAACTTGAGTAAGTGCATATAAATCTCTTTCAAGATCTAATTCCTTCTCAATGGAGAGAATAAAGAGAGAATGGAAAAAGAAGTTAAGTTTAAAAAAATGAAGAATTATAACAATGGTAGGTTTATTATGACCCTTGCCTTACACTAGCAAGGAAGGTAACTGTTCTTTTAAATGGTCGTTAAATATCTGTCTGGTACTCTTTCCTTTCCTTTTCCTCTTCCTAATATGACTTCCCATCTCTAAAGTCTTTCAAAAAAGAAAAATATTTTTTCAGAAAAGCTAAACATCTACTAGGAAAGGAAAGACACCTTTTGCGCTAGACAGTGGCTAAATACTAGCAGAAAAACACTTCCAGGGTTAGGGAAGAAAAAGCAAAAGAGAAGTTCAAATGCTCTAACTCTAAAGACGGAAGAGGAGACACAGAAAGCAGAACTGCATTAACCCAAATTCCCAGGATGTGAAGGAGTTGAGAGGTGGAGGCTGCCTCATTGAATATCCCATTTTGCTCCAAGAGAAAAACAGTCTGGAGCAGGAAATTCTGAAAGAGAATTAATATTCCTCTCTTACGAAGAAGATGTATTAATAGATTAAGAAGTAGAGATGTCCTTTTCTTGAAGGAAAATGGGTACAGAAACTGCAGAGGCCTGTATGGAGAAAAAAAAATACTAGTTAAATGATATCTGATCCTGGGGACTTCATAGTATTTAATTCGCAAATATATAGGGGAAGTGTTTCTCTCTTCTGCAGAGAATTTTCAAAACATTTTCTCCAGTTTTGTAGGTTGTAAAAGTGAAAGGGATTTTCCGTCTCAGAGCTTCCCACCCCAAACAGCATGGGAAGGAGAAGGCAAGGTAGAGAACTTTGTTTTGTGAGGGAAGCAGGCGACATAAATCACCAAATGCATATATCAGAACAGACATGGTCTTAACTGTAGAATTTTTGGAAAACAGACTTCAAATTAATTTGTTTGAACCTTGTGTTAAGCAAATATGTCATAAAGTTATTATGAAATAGTCAGATGAGCACTTAATTATATTAGTATTGGGTTAGAAACAGTTCAATTATGAGGGCATGTCAGAATTTATGCTACTGTGATCCCTTTTTATTGATATATGGTTGGGAGTTGAATAAGAACATTAATAGTTAAAAATTATTCAGAAAAGGGAAAATCATTGGAAAATAGTGTTTAGGCAAGCAGATTGCAAAGAAAAGTTTTAAATCCTTAAATGTAACTCCTGAACCAGTATATAAGGATGTTATGTTGTTATTCATACGTTACTCTACCACTGCCAGTTATAGACTGGATACACAGACAGAACAATCCAACAGAAGAACGCATGTTCTAAGCCTTTAGATAAAAGAGTTTACCATATATGGTATAAAATATGAAACAGGCTTTTCACTTGTAGTGCAACTGACTTCCACTTGATCACTTCTGAAAATCTGGAAAAGCGCATCCTGCAGTAACTGTCAGTTTTGCAGATTTTCATCTCAATTTCATTCAGATACCTACAATAATAAAATGCAAGGATGGTCCCAGACTGAAAGTGATTTTTTATTTTTCTAGAATGTTGTGTCACAAATCATGTGTTGGGTTTCTGGCTTTTCATTAGCTGCATGTTCCTGTGAATTGACTGAAGACCTATTGAGTGCAACATCTGTAGTCAGAGTTGAATTGTTACTTTAATAGTCTCAAAAAAAAATTAATAGTTGTCTGTAGAAGTGTATGCAGCTGTAGGCAGACATGTCAGCTTGGAAATGAATTCCAAACCTTCAGAAAGGTTTGTGTCTGACAAATACAAGAGGGCTATTTTTGCTTCATTTATTTTATTTGATTTTCTCTACTGCACTTTATCCTCCTGTTTACGGTCTATCTGAAAATGTGTATTTAAGTAAACGTCTACTGAGGATATTTCAAATCACAATTTCTGTAAGGAATATGTTAACATATTATCAGTGCATATACTGATTCTTCTTTTTCACGGTTACTTGAACTGAAGTTCTGTAAATTGACAAATGTACTCTAGAAAAAGGCTCATATTTTCTGAGCAGTACCAGAATCTTCCAACAACTTCGCTGAAAGGGAATCCTGCCCTGCTTTGTTTCCTGCGCTGCTTCAAAGCCCATGTGCATCAGCTGTAAATACCTAAGTCAGAAGCCTGAGAATACATGGTATTTTAAAGACATGTAGCCTCACCTGCTTCAGTGCAGATGCTGGTAAAATTTTAATTTTCCTGATCTGCAGTCATTGAGATGGTCACCCTTGTAGGTCCTCTAAAACAAAATGTGTCTGTCAAACATCTCACAACAGCACCGTATAGCCAGGTTATACTCCGAGAATAACAAAGCTTAATGAATCTTCTCATGCTGTCCTTCCCAGAAACCAGCACTGCTGCTACCATATCATAGTCTTACCACTCTTTCACTGAATAACATGCAGTTTATGTAAGATCACTTTCCAGTCTCTGGATTCAGTGTCTTTGCTTGGATAATTGGCCTTTGACATACAGAATTTGCTAGCAGCAGCTGAAGAACTAGTGGCATTCAGGCTTAAAGTGGTCATGATAGTTTTCAAGGAAGGATTGTTTTTATTATTTTTTTTTAAATGAGCTTTGTATCCATTGCATGCTCTTAATCTGCTTCTCAGTTTTCCCTAGAAGAGTTTTTAATACTCTTGCTTTGAATTTCAAATAATCAGCTATTCTGAAATATATTAATCTCACATGCCTAATTTTTACTCCTTTAAGTTTCCCATTCGGTTTCGTAGGAAAGCCTCTAAGATTTCAGAGATTTCATAACGCAAATTTTGGAGTTCAGCAACAGAAAGATATATCCAGATCCTTCAGTCTTTCAAGGTCAGCAGCTATAATGTTAATCATTTTTTGACTGAAAGAGATTTAAAACTGATTGCTTTGTGAATAGTCACTGCCCTGTGCTCCTTCCTGTACTAGAAAGCAAATGACTTCATGTGGCTGTTTCAATCAAAATATCAACTATCTCCACAAATTTCTAAAGCTGACTAAAAAGCTTTGAAATTATGATGGAAAAGATGGAGACAAGGTAGTTGTAACATCCGTCATTTATAAACACACAACATGACAAGAGTTCTACCCAGAACACAAGCCAGCATTTGGTGATACTTTCACAAGTATGTTGCTGCCAAAACGGTAGACAAATATCCATTCTGCTCTTTAAATGTACTTCCCAGGACCTCCGGTGGCTCTCCTGAGCAGATTAGTTGTACCATGGTGAGAATGTATTTATTTCCATAGATTTAGAAGCTCCAGTGGCTTGTCTTTGACAGAAGATGTCAATGACTCATCCAACTTACTAGAAGAACTCAGGCTTGTTTCTATGTCAGTAATGCCACTAGTGTCTCAAGATGAAAGCCAAATTGATTGTTTGGTATTAACTGAGAGGGTGCAGAACTAAGCCACTTAGTGAGAAAGATATTTAAATTTGAAAGACTTCAAATACATTTTACTTCAAAGCAGTCAGCACTGCCTGTGTAAATTCAAATTCTGCAAATGTTTTCTGAAACTAATAGGTCTCTAACTACAATACATTGGATTCAGATTCAAATAACACCGAGATCTATGTTAAATCTATATATACCAAAAAGAAAAGTCATTATTTAGTCTCAAAAAAAAATGTGGACTGTCAGTGGAAAATTTTCCGTCAGGGTTAATTATATTATAACTGTCACAGCTGTTTTAATAGTAAATATTTTAGGGTTTGATTTTTGCATTTTTTTCCCCTTTTATTACTTTCGAATATTTTCATCACAAATCATAATAATTTTGTCTCTTTGTTCGAATGTGTCTTGAATTATCTCTTTTTAAGTATGTGGAAAATTATCTAGTTATGCTAAGGTTTCCTCCCAGTTGACTGAAAGATGTGGGAGATAAAATCACGTTTTAGTTCTGGTCTTAATTGCTGAAAAAAATGGTGGTTAAGATTTTGACAATGACCATGGCAAAGAAAATACAGGCAAACCAATAACTGTTTTTCTGAAATTCACTTTAATATTTTAAATTGAAAGCACACATTGCAAAAATGGTCATTAGGTATGTTTCACCTGAAAATGAGTAAATTTACGAAGTGAGCAGAATGCTTGCTTCCACTCTGCTGTTCCAGACTACTGTTTTATTCTGCTTTCTTTGTATAAGACTGCATTTTCTCCTCAGTCTGCAAATTATTCTAAGCAATCATTGTCTTCTCTTCTATGTTTGTGCAGTGGTCAGCGTGTTGGGGCCCTGTTTTAAGTTGGTCCAAAGAGTATGCTGTAAAAACCAAGTGGCTTTTTTTCCTTCTGCCAGTGGTTTGAAAGAACCCATCAGCTCTAATAGATTTAACTCTGCATTGAGATAGTTGTTTTGCCACAACAGGATAAAAACATGATGATCAAACATGATTAAAAGTTGCTGTAATTGTATGTCATATACCAAACAGCAGGTACAATTGGCAGAGATTTTCCTGCATTACTTAAGTTCTGCTGTGTCAATAATTTCAGATCAAGTATACCATTGACAATTTTAATTGATTTTATCTTTGAAAGGTCTGAAGGCTATTAAAATCCTGGCATAACATCACCTTTTAGTACTGACTTCATTAGGGCCAGAATCTTACCTTACATTTGTATGCCCTTGCATGAATAATTTAGTGCTCTCATTCTTGAAATACAGTGGTGTCTTGAGGTTAAAATTTCATCATTAGCACTAATATTGCTCCTTCCAGTAATTCATCATTTCACCAAATGTAGGATCAAAAGTGCTAATTTACTTTCAAATACTAAAATAATTAATCAAAAATTTGTAATTTGGTATGTTGTTAAAATGTTGATGAATATATGATTGCAGCTTCTGTGGCACTGAAAAGCTTGATGTGGTCTTCTATAGAATCACAGAATCATAGGATGGTAAGGGTTGGAAGGGACCATATAGGTCATCTAGTTCCAATCCCCCCGCTATGGGCAGTGACACCTTCCAATGGACCAGGTTGCTCAAAGCCCCATCCAACCTGGCCTTGAACACTTTCAAGATCGGGGGCATCCACAACTTCTCTGGGCAACCTCTTCCAGTGCCTCACCACCCTCAGAGTAAAGACTTTCTTTCTTATGTCTAATTTAAATCTACCCTCTTTCAGTTTAAACTCATTGCCCCTTGTGCTATCCCTATATGCCCTTGTAAAAAGTCCCTCTCCAGCTTTCTTGTGCGCCACCTTCAGGTACTGGAAGGCTGCTGCACAATCTGCCTGAAGCCACAGGCTTAACATCCCCAACTCTCTCAGCCTTTCCTCATAGGAGAGGTGCTCTATGCCTCTGATCATTTTTGTGGCCCTCCTCTGGACCCGCTCCAACAGGTCCATGACTTTCCTGTGTTGAGAGCTCCAGACCTGGACACAGTACTCCAGGTGGGGTCTCAGCAAAGCAGAGTAGAGGGGCAGAATCACCTCCCTCAACCTGCTGGCCACGCTTCCCTTGATGCAGCCCAGGATGTGGATGGCCTTCTGGGCTGAGAGCACACGCTGCTGGTTCATGTTGAGCTTCTCATCCACCAGTAGCCCGAAGTCCTTCTCCTCAGGGCTGCTCTCAATCCATTCTCTGCCCAGCCTGCATTTGTCCTTGGGATTTCCCTGACCCATGTGCAGGACCTCGCCCTTGGCCTTGTTGACCTTCATGAAGTTCATACAGGCTTACCCTTCAAGCCTGTCAAGGTCCTTCCGGATGACATCCCTTCCCTCCAGTGTGTCGACCGCACCACACAGCTTGGTGTCATCAACAAACTTTCAGGGGGTGCACTCAGTCCCACTGTCCATGTTGCCAATGAAGATATTTAACAATGCCAGTCCCAGTACCAGCCCCTGAGGTATGCTACTTGTCACCGGTCTCCACTTGGACATTGAGCTCAACTGCTATGAACTAGTAGACTGTAAATAACAAGATTCAGTCAAATCTAATGAAATAAGAAAAATTGTGAAAGAGAAAATTAGTCCCACAGGTTCTTGTGGTTCATCAAGAAAACTGGAATAAGAGAGGACTTCTAGTACTAGTGGCACATTTACCCATGTTGCAAGGGGCCCCATCCAGGCCAGAACATTGCCTTAGGGTCATAAGATAGAACTATTGTAAAAATACAGTCTGGTTACTAACCTAAAAAAGGAAGTTACAACAATGAACAGTCACAGGACCAAACAGAGCCACAGGCTAAGTACATAATTCCCTGTTTTTGCTGAATAGGAAATGCACAAATGCGAGCCTAAAATTCTTGCAAGATCATGCTCAGTTGCACTTATTTGTTTCCAGCCCAAGTTATGTTCCATCCTGCAGCAGAGAGACAGATAATTTAGTAGATATTCTAACCCGAGGCAAGGGTCTCATAGGAGGGTAGTGGCTGACTTGTTCTCTAGCAGTGTGTTGGGAATGACATTAGTGACAGTGAGTGGAAACATTTCTTAGCTGAACTAACTTGGAGTGACTTGTGTTCTTACTGAGTATAATAATGGATATTACTTGAAACACACACTTGGGTAAGCACACAGCTTAGCCCATTTCACTGCTGTTCCATTGTCAGAACTTATCATATCCTTACTTATAAACCCTTTCTTTAAAGTGCACATTTTCAGTCACCCACTACAACAACATTTTTTTTTAAATACAGCTTTGTTTACTTTATACACATACGCAAATGTATTTTGTGCTACTTACGTAATTTATTTTTATAATGTGAGGTCTTTGCAGATACATTCTTGCAACGAAAGTTTAGATTAATTTCAATTTTTCAGTCTCATAGCTTACTGTTCTAAAAGGAAGAAGTCAGCATCATGACAAATAGAGGTTTTACTTGATTTTGCTTATGTATTTGGGGATTTTTGTTTGGTTTTGATTTGTTTGCCATTTACTTCTTTGATTGTAGAGCTGATTCATGCTTATTAAGAGGGGAAACAAAAGGCAAAAAACACTCAATGACTGTTCTTGCCAATGATACATCATTTGATCCAAGTAAAACTGTATACGTGCCAGTGCTTCAACTGTCAATGACTTACTAAGAAATTTAATTTTCTTTTTATCTTCAGACTTCATACTATTTTTTTTTCAAATAAATAATGTGCAGCTACATCAATTTTCAGCTAAAACATAGTAATGAGCTTCTGTTATCCTCCTTGCATTTAGAAAAGGTAATTTAGTCTATTTTCTAGCTCATTTTTTGTTGCTTTAAAGCCCTTTTGTAAAAGCTACAGGATCAACATCCTTGCTGATACAATCATCACTACAAGTACTTATGTGCCTCTCATTTCCGTATGTATTACTACAGTATACTTTCTGCAGGGCTAAAAGTAAGCTGAGTTGTCAGCTTCAGCTAGTACACAAAAATTCACACTAAGTTCAAGCATCTTTCTGAAATGGATCTGTAAGGAGGACAGACTCCCTAAATTGTCATTATAGCCTCCCAGTAAACAATTCAGAGGCTAGTTTCCCACACTACAGCTCATTTTCCACAGCCTCCCACCAGGTAATGAGCTTTAGATAAACTCTCTAGTAGGAGCTGCAGAGTTCAGTAGCTGCTGGCCTTTCTAATATCACATCTAGATGCTTTTTGCTAGTATGTTTACGGGTTAAATGCACTGAAGCCCATTCTTTCAAGCTGTCACCTACTCTCATGGAATGGAACAGGAGGAGGGAGGACACACAAAGTCATATGGAAGGGGAGGTTGGAAAGGAGCCCTGGAAGTCACCTGCACAAAGCAAGACTCACCTAAAATTTAAATGAGGTTGCTCGGCCCCTTGACCAACTTTCAAACATATGCAAGGATGGAGATTGTAAAACATCTCTGGGCAAGCTGCTCCAGTGCTTAACTCTCATTACAAAATATTTCCCTCCTGTTTAGTTGGAATTTGCCTTACTGCAACTTGAAACAGCTACCTCTTGTCCTTTCAGAGTATACCTCTGAGACTCTGCCTTTTCCGTTCACCTCCCTAGGTAGTTGAAGGCAGCCACTCAGTCCCTCCCAGACCTCTTTTATCCAGACTAAACAAACACACTTCCACTAGACTCTCCTATACCAGGTGCTCCAGACCCCCATTACCCCGGTGGCTCTCCACTGCACTCTCTCCCATTTATTTGCCCGTTTTCTGCATGAGGGGAACTTTCCCCTTGACCTGCTAGCTATGCTCGCTATGTATCAGTGACAGGGCTGCAACATTAGACCACAGTTTTGGAGCATGTAACCAGCAGGGCACTTTTGAGCTTGGACAGCTTGGCACATGCACTGGGGACTGTAGAGTCCATCCTCACCAGCATTTTACAAACGTTGCACAAGATATGTTTACCGTTCTGTATTGAAAGTGGTGCACAATAGTAGTAAAACAAGTTTAAGACAACAATATCATGACATGCAAAAGGTTTCTATAGGTTGATTTTTAGGGTGCCCTTTTTCCCAATTACCTCTTAAAGATATTACAGATGCCTAGAGGCTTTCATGGACCTTTACCATGGCCTTCCATGGGGATTTCACTGTCTGTACTCAACCTCACACAAATTAGACATGTCACAAACAGAGCTGAGCATTTAAATGCGTGTGTAGGAGAAATTTGGAAGGTAACAATAGATTACAAGGGACATTTTTCTGCTTTCAAACATGCAACAAATAAATATAGTCTTATTAGTATTGTCTTAATCAGTATTATCTTAATGATGAATAACACATATTGTTCTTTTTAATAAAATATTGTTCTCTTTATCTTCTATTGATTATGTGTGCTTATGTATGCACACACACAAAGATATTAGTCTGCTCTAAAATTTTCTATTGATATCTCCATCAGTTAAAATGTATTGAAGCTACTACTGCCACAGACTCTTATTGGGGCAATGCACCTCAAAGATGTTATCTTTTTGCCACTATACCACATTCATTTCCAGTCAGTAGGTGACTGGCTAACTGTATAGACATGTTTTGGCAAGTGGAGTCATGAAGTGGGAGAGAAACCATGGCATGAAATTGCAAATAGGTTGTATTTCAGTTTAGCCATGGATTGGAACAGGGCAAGAGGAAAGAGGCAGGAAGATGAGTGTGGAGTAAAATGTGTGAAATTACATAGCTCTGAAATTTGGCAGGTCTCCAAGCTGCTTGGTAGACAGCCACAAGGCAGAAAACCTTTGGGAGCTTGAGGCCAGCTATAAATGTAATATAGACCAAAAAGAGGAATAGAGAAAATAAATTTCTCTATTAAACCAGCCAACAGGAGATAACTGTTTGTTTGGAGCCTTAAGTAAAAGTATCTATAAATGTTCCAAATATTCATGGAACGCAGTATTTTATTTTAAAGTTTCCTAACTTTTTTCTGACAGGTTTATTCATTTACTCACAGTTACAATGATCATCCTGAATGAGTCTTCAAATAACCTGTATAACTAGGAAGGTTTCTCCTCGGCCAGCCACACTGACATAGAACCAAGTCTACTATAAGCAGATCTCAATAATCACTCTTATTTTTCTATTAAGGGTTATACTGTTTATATAAGAAGATTCTAATTTATTTTATTCCCACCCTTTTGGCTGCTGAACAACACAAGAGAGACATTACCTTTCTTAAAAGCAGAATTTGCACTAGCTTGTTCTAGTCCTGGAATAACTTTGCTGAAGTCAAAAATGTCTCTTCTTTTACATCTGTGTTCTTTATGTCAGTCTGTACATGTAATTAGACAAAAAAAATCAGCATCACACAGTAACAAAAAGATTGAAAAAGACATTTTTGTTTGTTCTAGCATTTTTATTTCCCCCAAAAATTGCTCACAGAAAGTTTCAATAACTCAGTAAGTCTCAAACTTACTGTATCCGTAAGTTTGCTTACTGAAAAACAAACAAACTTAAAAAATCATTGCATTCAGCTGTTCATCCCTGAAATGTTGCACAAGCTTGCATTATATTTGACATGTAATTTAGCATTAATGTAGCATCTGTTACATAACACAGCATGACTGGCAGTGCTCAGCAGAAGAGGTCAGAATTGTTAAATCAACCAGAGCTTTCATTAAAGAGCCTACTTCAGCAGAACTGGGTGAGGGGATCTGTTTTGGGTTTTTTTTCTGAAGGTTCTGCTGTCCAGATGAAGAAAAGAATTAGACAGCAGTAACATGATTTTCATTGAAGAACCAAAAAGTATTTGACAGGGATGTTTTTTGACACCTATGGGCATATGAGGAACTGCCAGCACTGCAATTTAGAGTGGTCTAAACTCTTAGATTGTGTACTGCCCAGTTAAAATAATTTCTTGGGTCAACTTGCTGTAGTGTACAATCTACAGTTCAATGTAAGCTTTCACTTGAACAGAATAGTTTTTTCTTCTTTCTTTTGGAGAGGTAATGCAGTCAGGTGTCTTCCAGCCAAAGCTAATAGAAAACTCCCTCTGGTAAGACAGTATCACTCACATGGGTAAAGATTTTTCATCCATTCACTTACAAACTTCACTTCACTTGACAGTGGACTTAAAAACCCAGCTGGTGATTTTTAACCACTGCCATTATATGGGGGGATTTTTCTTTACATAAAAAAAGTTAAGAATTCTACTTTATATGCTAATGAAACACATTTTTAAAATCTGAAAATCTCTTGTGCTTCCTTGAGGAGCTCACTTTAAGGAACAAATGAAGCCATATCCACCTCAAAGCTCTGGCTGACTCAAGGACCTGTCACAACAAACCAGTATTGCTTCCACATTTGCACACATTGCCACTTTTTTTATTCTTGTAAAAGTGGAAAGAAAAATCTGCATGAATTAAATGGTAAGATTGCCAGGTTAAATTCAGAAAGGTACGCTTTCATTCTTGTGACTCCTTTGATCATTCTGAAATGCATAGACTGGTCTGGTTGGCCTTATTAGGTCTAGATTATTTATATAGGTATTTCTCATACTGCTCTTGCAATTTCATCGTGATAGTCTCAAGTTAAAAACACAGATGTTTAATTACATGAACCTTTCAGGTGTAGCTTGTTTGATGGTAAAGGGGTGTTTTAATCTTTAAAGTGGTAGAGAAAATGTTGAAAATCTGGAAAAGATACAAAAAGCTTGATTTGTTTATAAACAATAAAGATTTGATGGACTGAATTTTCGGTTTCTGAATGAAGGTTTTAGAATTGCAGGATGTTGCATGTTGGAAGTTTTTTGTTGATACTATGAAATTTTAGGCTTCTGTGTGAAGTAGGCTTTTTGTTTCTAACATTTCAGGAGTGGTATGGATAAAGAAAAGGTGTGTAGGAAAGTATTTATTTTCAGAGGGAAAAGAATGACCCTTCAAATTGATTAGTACATGAAATTCACTGTGTTTCAAAGCACTTTGCTGATTCTTTTTGCCACATCTTGAAGCCCGAATCAATAGTTATTATAATTTCATAAGTGGAAGAAAAAGAAAAGGTTTAGGTTTCTAGAGGTACATAGAACAGTAAATACATTTTGAAAGAAAGGCAATATTTCTATCTTGTTTCTTGGGGGGAGAGGGAGTTTAATCAACTATTTTTGTCAGCATTCACTCTGCTGAAAACTTTCATAGAAATTGAAGTTTCTCACTGCATCACAGTAACATGACTAAGCCTCTAAGAAAAGCAGATTTTGAGACACTACATTTTATATCAAATACTGCTTACATGGTTTCACTTTTAGCACTGTGACATTATGAAGAACCTCACTCTTCCTTTGGCTTCCATAAAGGTTTTGACATCTAACTCCATCTGTGTATGCTACCAAAAGGAACAGACAACTGGAGCTTGAAGAGGGCCAAACTGTTGAAAGGTAGGTGTTTAGTCCTGTTTTAAGTTTCTCGTATTTCACATGAGTTGCAAGAACAGAGGGAAGAAGAAGTTGTTGAACTGCAATCCTTAGCCTTGTTAGCAAACTTTAGAAGAGTTTCTTTCCAGTATAATTTAGTAGATATTTAATAACAGTACTACTTTCCTGAACTCTTCTTCAGTGCCCTTCCTGAGCTATTGCATCTTGCTGCTGTCGCGAGTCCTTGCTTGTCAGTCAAATTGCCTACCATAGTCTGGCATCACTATTTATAGTTGGAGGAGTATCTGGTACTTTGCATGAGGTATTACATTAGCATAAATTATTGCTAGCTAGTGGTGACATTCACCTTGGATATGACACATCATGATGTCATTTGCTATCCGAGGTACATGCAGTCTGTCAGATGAAGCCAGTTAGCATCTGGTGATCCCAAAAAGATAGAAATTTCCAAATCCTATTAAGCCAAATGAATCTCCAATCAAAATATAAAGTAGACAAAATTCAGTTTGTTTCCTGACATTCTGAAAAGCTTGATTAATTCTTCATCTTTTGCACCATATTTTAAACTGAATATAAAAGCACTTAACACCATTTTCAGTAAGAAATAAATAAATATTTAATAAGCACAACATAGGAGTATATACTCAAGTTAGTGAAAAGTATATCAGTTTGTGATCCTCTAATACAGCACTGATTCTGCAGAAACTGCCACTGCACATGCTTTTTTATTCCCAAGGAAAAGTCCTGCTTCTTTGCTCATCTTTCACTAACTAGTAAACTGTCCCACTGCATGTGCCATTGTTTACAGACCTTTTTTATGAAGTTCTCATCCACAAGATGCATAAACATTTCCCAAAATAAACTGAAGTAGCTTCTGATTTCTTTACAGAGTACTTATATACTAAATGCCAGTTTGCAAGGCACTTCTCTGAGTAATAATCTCCAGGAACATCAACTACTGAAAGTGTGGCTACTAAGAGATGAAGCTCAGCAAATAAACAATTGGAGACCTTGCACTAATACGGCTGTATTGCTTCCAGAGTCTGACCTATGTGGGTTATTTTTATGCTTTATTATGTTTAATGGTGAAGTAACCTTTATATGTGAGTAACAGTATCATAGTATAGACCTGAATTTGGACGAAGTTAATTTCTTCTTTGTATATACAAATTTTATTCTGTTCAAGAGTTTTCACTGGTTAAACTAATGCCTGCATTAAGAAAAGGCTAAGACATATGCACCATGGACCACTTTATATGCAATACTAATCTGGAACTACTGCCTGTGGCCACCTTTGAGCTGTGTTACATACACCAGTGAAGCCCATGGAGTTAAACTAGCGTTGGGCTAGTTTGTAGCAGAAGAGTGCAGGATGACAAGAATTCTGTTTTATCTGCATACGTTTTCAGTAGCAGTGCATTATTATTTGACAGTTTCCTCCTCACTTTGCATGAAGTACCAGGAATTTCTGTTTTCCTTACTCCTTCTTTGGTTTTTGCTTAGGAGACAATTACCATGTTTAGATAAGAACAGTTTTATGATTCTATAAATTATGCTTAGGACTCATTTTAATTTGCTGCTTGGGCTTTTTTAATACTTTGACTTGTTCATTTAACAAAAAGAAAAATCAGAAAACCAAAAAAAGAAACAAAGTGATCAAAAAGAGGAATCTTTTTCAAAATGTTGGATTTACAGTTCTGTGAGGACTAGTAAGACCAATAGTCTTTGACTCACAACACTTGTTCACTGAATGTAAAGCATTCAGTAGTTGTATTTCTAATCTATTTTTGTTTAGTGTGCGTATTTTATTCCTAATTTTTCTGTAATACGCTTTTTAAATTAGAGGAAATCATTTCAGTGCTTGCCTGATACTTTTGTGAATAAAATTCAGAAAATTTTCTCTTCAGTATTCATTAGGACTGAAAGTAATAAAATCTGTGGATTTTTTTACACACAGAAAGCCATCATGAAGATTATTTATAAGGAGGTGTTCAACATTTTTAACAAAATATTAATTCTCTAATACAAATTTCCCTTCAGCCTCTCCCTAGCCAGTGTCAAATATTGATCAAACCAAACTTTGAGATCTTAAAGATTTTGGATAATCTTTTATTTCCTGTTATATTTTATTTTACCGCCTCTGTACTTTTAAGACATTGACAGAGTCAAATAAAATATCTTGAAGGCCTACAAAAAAAGATAATTCATGCTACTTCTAGCTCTGTGTGACACAAGAATAAAAGATATCTCTTTACCAGTCACTAGCACTAATTGGTCTCCTTTCTTGAGTTGTTTAACACAAGGACTGAGAAATGGACCTGGAGACCAGATTGCCCTTTTGTGACTTGAGGTGATTCTTCTATTGAAGAGCTGAGATACAGGCCAGGATGGTGAGTAATCTTACGATGTGTATTGTACCTATTAAATAAGACGTATTTTCTACTGCAACACTTTCTCTAATATATTTTTTAAACTATGATATAATAATTCTAATTGATTTTATACAGATTGATTCTGATTTCCCAGAAATACATTTCCTACTGAATCTGAAACTCTTCCACCATAGGAATTATTTGGGTTTGGGTTTTTTGTATTTTTGCTTGTTTGTTTGTTTTATCCCATAAGCAACACTATATAATTCAGTATTCTTATCTTATAATGTATACCTCTTCCCACTGTTACAGATTTCTAAGGATCCCCAAACATTTACACCCCTTTCACAATGACAAGCTTCAAAGATGCTTGGTTGTCTCTTCAATGTTCTCCTGCTGATTTATTTTACTATAGTAACTTTTTCCCTAATTACATATATCTAAGTTATCCTCCATTAGTAAATTCACCATGAAACTATTAACTGAAATGTATACAATGCTCCAAATGACAGATAAAAAAACAATTGGCAATTAGGACTTTTACAAGGGATGAAAAGGTGAAGCCCCACTTCATCGGAAGTACAAACCTGTTGACCTAGAGAAATGTGTGAAATGCAATACAGTAATGAAACTGGATCCAAATGTTCCACCCAATGGCTAGAAGATAAAACAAGTGTACAAAATCTTTGAAAGAGAAAGCATAAGAGCAAAGGGAGGGAGAGCCGGCAAGCTCTATCGTGTTTATTTTGCATTGGAGAGGTGAAACTCTTCTCTCTGGAACTCATTTACAGAGGTCTGAGGTGTTCATGTATGGATTCATGCCATTGGAAATTACTGTCTGGTTCTATAGCTTCTAAAACTTACCATTTTTTACCATACAGGTAGCAAGGATTTATAGACAGTGCCTTAGAAAGCATTTCAAGATCTCAGAGACACGCTTTAGTTCTGATGCTGTTATGTTTCCACATCCTCAGCTCTCACAGGAGCAAGTGGTTGAAGGATGATAACAACTTTTCTGCCTTTACTTCCTCTGAAGATTTTTTAGCATCAAATGAATGCTTGTCTCTGTCTTGAAGCCCTGGTAGGGGCTGCTGTCCCAAATAAGGTGGGAAAATGCCCTCAGCTATGCATCATCTTTGAAAAAAATTATTCACTTTTTCACTATAAAACTGTTTTTTTTCAGTTTCACAGTGCATCTGCTATCCAAAGTTTTAGCAATAGCACTGAGACTCTGTGTTAGGCAGAGATTTGAAATGAAAAAACCTGTAGCTTTCATTCAATTCAGGAGGCCACAGAACTTAATAGTTTGGGGTTTTTTAAATATAACAGAACACAAAAATAATTATTTTGTGCAAGATAGTTTGTTGAACAGAGAAAAGTTAAACCTTGTGATGAAGAAATAAAAAATTAATATCCAGGGCCCTGAAGGCATCAGTAGCGCTGACTGTCCCTGCTCAGTGCCTGAAGCTCCCCCTACCTGCCCACAGCACTTGGACACATGTCAGCCCCCAGGGCCATCAGCCCCCGCCCCAGCAACACTGCAATAGGGCCGATCTCCAGCTCCCCACAGTCCTGCGCTGCCTGGTCATGGGCTCCGCTGAGCTGGGCCCATCTGTAGGCCCAAGTCCTGGCCCATCCTCACACTTCCCTGTCCCTAGGGAGGTGCCTGATGCCTGGGACTGGGGCTGCCTCGGTGCCCCCTCAGCTGCCGTGTTCTTGGCTGGGGTGGTGCGACGGGCCTGGGCTGGAGGAGCTCCCAACACTGTCAGCACCTGGCCCTAGGTAGATGCCGGCTGCCATGGTGCCCTAACAGATGAAAAGACAAGTATCAATGATTTAGTCTTAAAAGTAGAACACCACTACCAAATACATGGGAAAATTTGGCGTGGTATGTCTATGAAAGAATAATTATAAAAAAGAATTGATAAGCTGATCAGAAATGCAGTGCCTTGACACCATGAATGTATGAGAAAGATTTCGCTGTTTTCCAGATATTTTTCCTTTTCTCCATTGTTGCTGCTTAGTGCAGAAACCATCACTGGCCTTCACTAATAAGTCTGTGGCCCATTCTAGGTCACTAAGGAAATCCTTCCACCATCTCTAAGCTCAGCACTGGATCTGCTGTCGGTGTTAGGTGAGCTTTCACTACCTTCTCCGGAATCTCTATCCCAATTCGGTTCCACAAGCCTTCCCAGGGGCATACTGCAGGAGAGGATGCTCCATTCTCCTCCAGTAAGGGCCCACAAATTCCCTCTTCCGGCAGCCCTTCCAAATCTGACCCATGGGGATGCATCCCAGGTTCATACAAGTTTTTCCCCCTGAGGCTCAGCCATACCCTTGAAAAATCCTGAACAGACTGTGCAGGAGATTGATACCGTTCTACTATCTCTGTGTTTGGCAAAAAGGATGTTACTTACTAGCAGGTAAGATAATCTGGCCCTCCTAGAAGTGGGCACTATTTTTATACCTCTAACAAACTCCTTTTCCTATGCTCCTAACTCACCAGCCCACTTTTCCTGTCCCAGTAGGTCTGAGTGTCAAGAATCCCCAGAGCTCCTTTCAAGAACATAATTTCCAAACAGCCTGGGATTTGACAAATTGGGTGGTGAAATAGCCATCACCACTGCAGATATACTGCGTATTCCTGCGCGTGATTCCCTTCTGTAACTGCCCTTATAGATGAAAACACTTATATTCTCCTGTATAGCATTTACACCTCAAGGAATGTAGGATTTACTATCCTACTTGCTATTTCTATCTCGTTATTGAAACAGCTATTTTATTATGCTATTTACTGTCATGCCATTCTTAATTGAGATCTGGAGAGAAGCCTGCACCACCCACCCTCCTTCCCCCACACCAGTGCGGAGCACCTATGAAGTAGCTATGCTTGAGGAAAGATAAAACCAGGAAAACTGTGGACATTAAGGAGAGACTGAGCTTCAGTAAGCAAATCAGGGGAAAAAATGGTTTGCTTTTATATTTGTAACTGGGATTAATTTCTCTGTTTTCTGTCAGCTCCTACATCTGTAGTGCCAGCTTTCCTGTAAGGCAAATGCTTAGAAAAAACAACTCTCTTCAGATGGACAGCTTCAGCAAGAATTCATTGCTAGCTTTTCTATTTTCTTTCACAGTTTTCTCTCCTTATGTTTCAAGGACTTGAACCTTCTCATTCAGGGTCTTGACTGAGCATGTTCTGAAAACTTTTTGTTACAGAAGACATCGATCCTGCAATAAGCAATTGAAATTTGTATGTGGTGGCCACAGCTCAAAACCAGGGTGTATAATAACATGACAAACAAGACAGCTCAGTTTTATTAATGGGTGAAATTCAGGTCCCCTATCAGAGGTAAAAGCAAATGTTTAATGTGAAAGGTTTATTACTGACTGGTAATCATAGATCTCTTTTAAAGTTTTAAAAAGTGATGATTTTAATTAATTTAAAGACCTACTCCCCAGCTATAACACAATGTGATGAAGAAGTTCTTTTTCTGTGTGGGAGAAAAGTGGATTCTGAAATCCCTATGAGCAAAGAAAATTGGTGTCCTAAGAGAACATGAGTCACTGCTGTCATAGGAGCCATACAGTGTAATATCTTTATGCATATGACTATAGGGATCCATAACTCCAAAAACTGGAATTAATCTATTTATTCCAAAAATGAGTTTAATGAAATAGCTATTTTTACACTCAGAAAATCTCTTTTTAATGGTTCAAAGACACTGATCAAATAATAAAGAGATTGAATGCAGTTACATTCATGAGTGAACATTGAACATGTAGTTACATTCATGTATGGACATGTTAGGCTACATTGATTAGTAAATTATACTATAATTCTCTAGCACAGATGGTGCTCAAAAGAAGACCAGCTAGCTGGCAGCTCCTCACTCTGTGCATGAAAGCATGGGACAGCAGGAAGTAGAGCCAGAACTTCCCATTTCCGTGATGAGTTCTTCAGGCAGTTCTACGTATTATTTTCTCTACTTAGGTTTGGGCCCATCCTTTCCCTGGATCTGCTCGTGGAACAAAATATTCCTAAATAATTTTGGCTATTACTTTAGTCATAAGTTTTCCAGAGGTTCTGTCATGGTTCAGTCCTAGCCAGCAACAAAGGACCATGTGTTCACTCTATCGCCCATCCCCATGGAGGAGGATCCGAAGAAAAAGGCAAAACTCATGGGTAGAGATGGGAACAGTTTCACAGAACAGAAAATGAAGCAAACAGTAAAAACAATAATACAGATAACAAGAATATACAAAAACAAGGGAATACACAGAGTAACTGTCTCTCTCACCACCCGATGCCCAGTGCTCTCTCAGCAATGATAAACCTCCCCCTGGCCAACTCTCCCACTCAAAACTGGGCATGACATCACATGGCATTAAAGACCCCATTTTGTTTGGCCATTTTGGGTCAGCTGTCCCAGCTGTGTCCCCTCCTGGCTTCTTGTGAAAACTAACACTATCCCAGCCAAACTGAGGACAGGTTTATACACTGTGGATATGAAAAAAAATAAAAAAATAAAAAAAAATTAAAAATCTCTTGTTTAAGAGAGAGAAAAGATGAAAAGGATATTTGAAGATGTTGTTTGAATTGTTTTTCAATTACTGTTACTCAATCAGATGTACTAGAAACTGAAAATTGCATTGACAATATGAGCTTGCACCATCAATATATAAAGCTGGAGGAGGAAGGGAAAAGTAATCAGAAAAAAAGACGCAAAAAATTGAAGTGGCAATCTGATACTGTCAAAAGATCATTATATTTGATATGGATCATTTGATGAGATACAGGCCAAATTCAGCGCTGGGGTAAACAGATGGAATGCACTGAGACTGGAAAAGTAACAAGAGAATCTTTTACTTCCTTCTTATCCTGCAGCAAGGAATAGGATGTGCATTGCAGCTACAACTCTCTATGAAAGGTATGAAAAACAATAAAGCCATTATGTCTCTGAAAAAGACTCAAGAAAATACCCACCTAACTGAAAATATTTAATGTTTTATTTAAAATTCTCATAATACCCAAGCTGAATTAATTTTCTTACCTAATGTTTAATTGTACAATTTATTTTTCTGCCTGTTGCTATTACTACTAGGGTATTGTGGTCTGCCTCAAAATGCTGCATTTGGAATTCCATATTTTGTTTCCCACCTGTCCATTAGAGATGCCTTGAAAAGAAGGCATGCATATCTCATAAAATCTCCAGCAAGATAATACACTGAAAAGAGTTCATATCCCTTAATACAAGAAAGGAACAAGAGTTTCCAGCTGTCAAGAGTGCAAAAACATAGTAGAATGAATTAAAATAATATTGGCAAGTTCATTCTTTCCTGTGACCTTTTGCCCCACCTATGATGGGTCTTTTTTGTAGTTCAGGTGCACATGAAAAACAATCTGGCTACATGCAACCTTTTGAGAGAGGAGTGGTGTAAACTCACATGTTTCTCAATGATTCACTTCATAGTGGAAGAATTGTGAAGCACCTGCACTGTAGTCATAGATTAAAAGAAATTAGAAAGCAAAAAGGCAAAGAAGATTTCTCTCCCAATAAACATTATTCTCTGTTGCACGTTTATAAGTGATGCATCAAAATTAATGTTCGAAGTTTCAAAATAGCTGGTGATTGTTGCTTTTTAATGAGGCCTCTGCTGAGTAACACCTGTTTTCAAGAACAGTAACATAGCTATTCACCTGGAGTTTTAATCCGATCACTCTTTATACACTTCAGTTTTCAGTTCTCAGTTTTGAGTTCCTATGGAACAACAGTCCATAGAATTGTCTCTACACATTGTTTCTGAATTAAAAAAAATCACACAAGAATATTTTAAGTATCACATTCACTGTCTATTCTAGCAGGGTCTACAGGCATGTTTTGTTTTAAGTGAAATTAAACTGTAACTCCAGGAGGCCACTATATTGATTGGGATTCTTTTAGGATCAATTTCAGGGAAGAAAAAGTAATCTCAAACCTCACTCAGTAAAATAATAAACCACATAACTGTACAATGTTTCATTTGTACTGTCAGGAACATGTTATATGTATGACATAGAGCTTAGGGAATTTGTAACTGTGTACAACATTCTGTACACAAAATTATTTTGTGCATAGTGAGTACAAGAATCTCTGTTTAAACTTCAGAGTCAGTAAGAAAACCTGTTTCTCAGTTCTTACAAGTTTATGCAAAAATCATATTCTGTTTCTTGAAAAATTTGGGAAAGACTTCTATAGACAAATTTTTGCAAAATATGAAATTGTGACAATTATGTACATCTTGCATATAACTTTGCCAGCTATAATCTGTAGGGTTCTTTTTTTTTTCCACATATTCTATTTAAAGTCCTATGTCCTATTGTAGGCTATCCATCAAATCTGTGTTTCACCAATTTAGAGAGAAGGATGTTGTGAGGGACTGTGTGAAAGGCTTTACAGACGTACAGATAGGTCACATCGTTGCTTTTCCCTTGTCCTCTGATACAGTCACTCCATCATAGAAAGCCACTAGGCTGGTCAGGCAGGACTTGCCCTTGGTGAAGCCATGCTGGCTGTCTCCATTCACCTCCTTGCCCTTCATGTCCCTAAAATTTAGGGTCCTGACTATACTCCTCACCTTTCCCATATCCCTCAGGACTGTGAACTGCACCAATGCATGATCACTACAGCCCAGGCTGCCTCCAGTCTTGATGTCACCGATGAGCTCACTTGCATTGGTGACCATCAGGTCTAATATTGCATCTCCTCAGGTAGGGGTGTCTATTACCTGGCTTAAAAAGTTGTCTTCAATGCATTCTAGGAATCTCCTGGGTTGCCTACAGCTTGCCATGATACTTTTCCAGAAGATGTCAGGTTGGTTGAAATTCCCCAATAGGAAGAGAGACGAGAGACTGTGAGCTGAAAGCCTCCAGGAGCTGGAGGAAGAAGGCTTCGTCAGTAGGCTCTCCTTGCCTGTAGTAGACACTGACCACAAGGTTCTCTTTGTTGCCTCTGTCTCTGATTGTTAGCCATAGGCTTTCGACCTGTTCATGGCTATTGTTCAGGGACAGCTCTTCACACTGTACTGATTTCCTGATGTAGAGGGCAATGCCTCCACCCCTCTTTCCCCGCCCTTCCCTTCTGAACAGCCTGTAGCCATTCATAGCCACTATCCAGTCATGGGATTCGTCTCATTAAATTTCTTTCAGGGCTACTAGATCATGGCTTTCCAGCAGCACAGTAGCTTCCAGCTCTTCCTGTTCGTCGCCTATGCTGCATGTGTTCGTGTAGAGGCATCTCATCTGGGTTGTCAGTCTTGCCACATTCTTAGTGGAACACCCCTTGTTTCCCTTGGGGTGTTTCACAGAAGTTTCCTTGTTGGCTCCTACTACCTCGGAAGCTCCCACCTCGCCTTTACAAGACTTTGTGCTGCAATGCCCCCAGAAAGCCTCTGGGCACCAGGCTGAGTGCCTATACTAGCTACCCGTTCCACTAACCAATGTGTATCACCCCATACTTTGTCACCAGCAAGCCTGATATGTTCCCCCTCCCCCTTCACATCTAGTTTAAAGCCCTGTCAATAAGCCCCACAAGCTCCAGAGCAAAGACCATCTTTCAACTTTGAGAAACGTGGCTCCCATTTGACAGCAGCAAGCCTGGCGCCATGTAGACCATCCTGTCGTCAAAAAACCAAAAAAACCAGAAGACCTACAGAAGGCCATGAAATAGAACCTGCCCGAAAGGAAGCAGACAGGAAGCAGAAACAAGGACGTAAACAGAATTTCATCTTTTTTGCTGCTTTTGCCAGCCAAGTTTCCTAATGCTCTTGTCTGAATTGAGGCTATCACCGATTACTGCTTTCATGAACATGGGGGATAGTATGAATCTGGCAAAATTAAACAGAAGAGAAGAATCTTGTGTCTTCCTACACAAGAAGGCATGATATTTGAGCAGAATGGCTACATCTGTTGCTTGTCAGCTGAACTGACAGAATCACAGGGACAGTGAGATTACTAGAAATGATTGTTTTGACAAAAACAATTTTTTGGTTCTGTTTTTAATTATAATCAAAGGATAGGAATAACTTCTTAGCTTAAACATCTGTAGTTATGTATTTTCTATATTTTATTAGTCTAAGCATACAGCAATTTGCTCAAGTGATTTTCCAGAAAATATAATCTGTACTTTGTGGAAAACTTTCATGATACAAATAATTTTATTTAATTTTAGCCATGTAAAATACAGGTTTATACATCCAAGAAAGTAATTAACATTACCACTGTTATTGAGAAAGCAAGAAAAATGCTGCCAAATGGTTATTATGGAAATGGCTTCCATAATTTTGAGGGTTGTGATGAAACTGACAGTCCTGTAAGTCATGACTCCTTGTCATGTTCAGAGATGAGCATAACACCTGTTTTTTTTCAGACAACCTCATCACTCAGTCACCACAACATTGCAAAGATAATAAAGTGGCCTTGTTAAGATAACAGCCAGATCTCTGAGCATTCTTAGATGCATCCCAGGGATTTATATATGTTCAATTTACTTTTAACTTGATCTTTCTCTACTCTGTTACAAGACACAAAGACTTGGGACAGCTGGCAGCTGATCTCACCAGTGAAAAACAAGGCAATAAACACATTGTGTATCTCAGTCTTTCCTGTGTGCTTTTTTTTCACAAGATCTGCCTGCCAATTTAGCAGAATTATGACATTTTTTCCTTGGTCATCTTCTGTTGCTAGTGTATTCATAGAAGACAATCTTGTTGTCCTTCCTTTCCTAATTTCATCCCTCTGTGCCTCAACAGAGTTTCTTTATTCCTCCTCAGAAGCTACTTCCCAGTGCCACCTTCCGTACACTTCTTTCTGGCATTTAGTTTCATGTAAAGGAGATCAATGTTTCCATAGATCTTACAGCTTGAGTGGGTGGATATTTCTTTTTTTATTTCACAAGAGTACGTCATACCAACCGCATAGCAATTTTCTTCCAAAATGATTCTATTGATCTATTTCTGATCAGCAGATGAGTAAAGAGTTAGAGAATTTTGCGTATTTTAGTGTTGATGTTTTTACGAGAACAGTTCAATCTTCAGGAATTGGTGGATAACATTATTTCCAATGTGGTGCTATGTTAGGAGTGACTTGCCTTTGTATCTACACTTTAGATGTTTAAGTCACTGACACAAGGTGTTATCTGTAAACAGCAATCAGTCAAAATTTGCTTGTCTTTCTATGTTAGATGAATTTATGTATGCACTAATATAATAAATATCCAAAGAATCAGCAGCATTTCTATTTTTTCTGCAGTTAGACATTTAATGAAAGCAGCATCTGAAATCTTGATTTTGAATTAAATACCTTTTTTTGCTTTAGAAGGGTGTTGACTACAATTTATTGTATGTTTCGCCAATGAAGTGTAAAATCTTAGCACGCTGAATGATAAGACTGTTCTCATTTTTTGGAATTATACTTAGGTCACATTTCATGGAAAATCTACTTTACTCTGAATCTACCAGGATATGTAGGAGGTGTTGGGAAGCTTAAAAATGTTTCCATAGATAGTAAGCAGAGCCATAGCAGCAGCATTCAGCCAGGCCATATAAGTGTTGCGATGTTTTTCTTAACTAGCAGTGGGTTGTAAAATCCTATCAAAATGGCATTTGCCCAGTTCTTTTTTCCCCAGACTATTTCCATTGGTGAAAAGTGACACACTTCTGCTGGTTTCAATGGAGTTACATGAACTTACAAACTTTAAAGATACTTCTAGTTAATGCTGCAAGGTAAGAGAATGCATCTACTGAAGCTCATATCCAGCCACTCTGCTAGACCTTATTTAGTTATCCCAAATGTGTTTTCTATATAAACGTTTTAGCATTATGGATGAGTTTAATGCCATTCATATTTAGTATAAAGTTACTTGCAGCAAAGAAAATAACATTAAATGTGAAGTTAGGATAAGTTATTTTTATGGAAGAACTCTACTTTTTTCCTTTATTTTCTCTGTGTTCTGCTCTTACTGCCGACAATTTCACTAAGCTCCCTTTATTCCTGTTTCATTGTCATGTTTACTATTCTTCCACCACCTCTGTATTTACTCCACATATTCTTTCTTTATCTGTATGTAATTCATAAATAGACTGCAGACTATTCCCTCTACCTCTATTATGTCCCTGTGAAGACCATAGGGACCTCCCTGAAATGAAATACGAAAACTTTTTATTAAAGTTCAAAACGGTGGCTGTTATTGAATAGCTCTGTACTTCAGACATAGGCAAAAAGAAGATTCCCAGGCAGTTTCACTATTCTCCCAGAATTCACTGATCTCAAGATAAAATGGATAAATGGGATGGGCTCTGGCTGCCAAGCCCTGCCCACTGCAGGAAGCCCCAGAGAGCTGCTGACCACTGTGGCACCTGACCATACCTGAAGAAAGAATATGCTGTTGTCTCCATTTCACAAGTGAGGGATGGAGTGATACCTAAGGTCAAGTTTTTGAAGATATTTACAAATATTTAAACTCCAATTAAAATTTCTGAGGATGATGAATATTTGTTTCCTTGAAAGCAGGTTGTCGAGTGGGGTTTTTTGTTTGTTTGGCTTGGTTTGTTTTGTTTTCAATTTTTTCCTGTTACTTCTAAAATTGCAAGTCTTTTTTCCTGCCTAAGTTATTTAAGGTGATCTCCATTCTATTTGTAATGCTCTTGAACTGAGCAGGTTCTTCTCATTCAGCCATTGGCACTTGTTGATGCAAAGAAGGAGCAGTTTGCTCCTGCCTATGTCTTTAGTGCTGTCTCTGCCTTTTGTGGCACACTTTGATCCTATAAACCACACAAGAATACATGAAATTCTGAAACTGTCAACAGACCAAAGTAATCTTTTTCTTCAGATCTGCCAGTAGTTTTTTGCAGTAGTAATAATAACCTTACACCTTCTGCCTATCAAAATTTAAATAGTAACATAGCTAAAGATAAAGGGTCCTGAAAGGAAGGAGGCTACAAGGTGCTAATAATACATGTTTTCTATAGAATTTCAAAAGAGGAAAGAATATGATTGGAAATTGCTACAGGTAGAGTTCAGTAAATTAAAGAACTCTTACTATTCAAAATGGATATTTTTTTCTTTTTTGTAGTTTATTTCGACAGTTTCTTATCGTTCCCTGTGAGCAGTTCTCATCACACAAATGCCATTTGATTTCCTTATCAGTTATTTCAATGCAGTTGTTGTATGGAATAGTTTCAGCCTGTTTTTCCTTATAGTTGTCTCAGGGATGGAACTGAATGTGTGTAACATCTCCGGAACAGAGTATCAACATCTCACTTTTAGATAAAGGGCAATGACAAATTTCTATCAGTCATGTGTTTTAAACTATTTAACATCTATGGTCATGGACATGCTGATGGGTTAAATGGTGGGATAAAATGCCATCAGCTTGAAATACGCATGAGTGGGTATGGGTCAATATGGCAGTGTTACTTTATTCCATGTCTCCTATAGCTTTCAATTTAAAATTAGCGAAAAGGCATGTGAACATTAAAAAGGTGCTTCAACATGTGCCCTTAGCTAAGTTACATTAAAACCCTATTTTGTCCTTCCTAAGGAAAAGGTTCATCAGCCACTGAGTTAACTTGATATCATCCTGGATTTAACCTTCCAACCCCAGCTGTAAAATAAGATGCAAGGGAAGGGCTGGAAGAGAGAAATACTGTCTAATTGAAATTGTAGTTTTTGAAAAAAGGTGTGCTAATATTAAGAGTTTTTCCCTAGGGCTGGAAAATGACTGGTTAAGAGTTCATGTGTATAAAGCAGTCAGTCTTCTGAAGATTTAATTTCAGAGTATGAAGTAAATGAAAAAGAGCAGTAGAGCACAGCAAGATAAAAACATGGGCCAGAGTTGATTATAATGTCAGTAATGGTGCATTCAGTAATTATTGGTGCCAATTGTCTTCAGTACATATAAGAAAAATGAAGAGAAAAAAATAAGCATGGAAAAATACACATTATTTATTTTGCAAAGAGCATATAGTAATCAACATACTCTAATGTGCATGTGACTGAGTATTTGTTGTTATAGCTTTACCTCAGGAACTCTCTGCCCTGGTTCTGTCAAGTCAGACAATACTGCCAATACATAAAGTGCAAAGAAAGAAGAAAAGCAGGATTATATGGGAAAAATGCATGCACAGTGATTTTAATATTGATTAACTTTTTGTTACTGACTTCTGAAGTGAAACAGCTGAGCTGAAATACTTCTAGTATAGTAGCTATTTTAATCAGATCAGTAATTAGGAATTTTCATGGCAGGGAAAGGATGGCTATTTAAATGTTTTTTACAGATTTAAAACTTTGCTAGAGGCATTAGAATTTTATTCAATACATATATTTGCAAAGACACAAATCATTATATTTCCTGTTGTGTTTCGTGGGGCTAATTATAACTCCTTGTTCTATGTGGCTGTTGGTTAGTCTTTTGTTCTCACCATGCTTGTAGTAGAGTATATGAAAGAATATATCCAATAAGGAATAAAGGAGTGCCACCTCTGAAGTAGTTGGGATGAAAACTACACGCAACATTAAAGCACAGACAATGTTCTTTGAAAATACAGAACAGGATTTAATGAGGACAAAGATGTCCTTGTCTGGGTAACCGAGAAAAATTTCTTCTTCTAAAAGTTTATTTGTTTCTAATTAAACTTTCCAAAATGAGAAAAATATTGCAAGCAATAGCATTCTTTATTTGGAAAATAAGAAAAACTTATCTTTTTCAAATTGGGAATGTGTTTCTAGGGCTACAACTTTGCAAAGTTTACTCCAAAATTTCTCATTTACCCACGTGGAAAGCCATGCATGCTGTCCCCCATCCCAAACTAAAATATAGTAGCTTGTTTAAACACCGCTACCTGTCTGATTTCTTCAGGTCATCATTCATGATGCTTGGACAATGCTATGAAATGTGATTTTATGCAAAAAGTGGCAGTGAACTTGGCTAGATGATTTTTACATATGCACAACGAAGAGACACCTGGTGATGCAAGAACTTCTCAGTCTTGGCTTTTGTCCTATACATGTTTATGTCTGTACATAACAGTATTGATTTTACTTTGCACAAATAGTGCTGAAAATTAGGCATATAGATAACATTTTAGTTTTCATATGAAGAAGGGCTTATGTTCTTTTCTCAGAAATTTATTCTTCATCCAACAATATCTTTGAATGGCCACCGATATGAAAAGAACATGCAACATACCAATGGACACATTTTTAGATTCTCAGTGCAAAAGAGATCAACGCTCAGATTTTATTTGTCACCATGTGACAATAGTACCCCTGTGGGCATTTTCTTCTAATATATGTTAATTCTAACCCTAATATCTGTTGTCCAAGGTAATTCGTTCCTGTGCATGTAACTTGAAAAATTGAGAGTTTTCACCTGATGAAGAACAGCAGACTATATAATTCATGGAAAAAAAGATATATTTCTTTTGCCTGCCTGGGAATCTTAACCCATTTCCCCTAACAGGGTTCAATAAATCTACAGTGCAACTAAGTGAGAAATTCAAAAATCAAATGGGAATTGGGGACCCTATGCTGGCATTGGCAAACTGGCAGACTGCATAGATTTCCCTCTTAAAAAAACTGAATTCTTCTTTTGACTTCAGTTTCAATTTTTCCATCCTCCAGAGAATAGGTGAAATATTTTAGTGAAAGATTCTAGCTCTCTCAGTATGTCTGGCTATCTTGTTTTGTGAAAACTATCTACTTACTCCTGTAGTTGCAATAGCCTCACAAAAAGATAGGACCGATGTCACTTGCATGGCAAAAGAAATTTTAAATGTATTTTGAAAGCTCTAATTAGTAGGCTTCTAGACAGGAGATTTCATTCTCTGTCATAATAAAACATATTGGATTCCTTGCCCTCATTAAGTTCTTGGTTATCAGTGATATTAGCAAAGAATACCATACTGCTTCAGGCTCAATATATTATATTAAATATCTACAGGGCTTCTACTTTTCTGGGTTATGCTAAAGCACATGACGAAAAAGGAAAAAGAAGAACTTACTAAAGTGACAAAGAAAAGCTGTTGAATACAAATTTGCATTTTTCCTTGCTAAAAAGGCAGCATTACATGTTCTCTCTTTTGGAGGTCAAAGTATGAGATTTTGATCAGACCAAAATTGCTTCTTGTTTAATTATATGTAACCAAGTATAGTGAAGATCTATTTGGTCATGTTAACAGAAGTGGACATTTTATAGACAAGAAAATTTCATGGAGCACTGGATATATCTGCAGACCAAACATTCCAGTCATGCATGAAATGAAAGAGAAAAGGGTTCCCTTTAAAGGGAAGTTTGGTAATCACAGATCCTGTGCACCTCTTCCAGTGTATTTTCCCATACAAACTTTTTATCGCTTCTAACAGCCTTTTGATATTCTGTTTGTTGGTATTGCCAGTATAAATAAAGGTGTGGTAGGAATCCTGTTTAAATAACTCTGCTAGTAAGAGTCTATGTAAATTTCACTCTGGAAAAAAATTTGCCATACATTTCTGGTAGTCAACGATTATGCAAGGTTTTAACTGTATAAAGTCAGTCAAAAATACAGTAGGAGCTACATGGATAAAAAAAAAAAATCCTATTCAGTGCTTTTAAAATGTTCTTTGCAAGGTCTCCTGGCTAATGTCACACTTCTATTTTTGAACAACTACAAATGCTTGAAGCGGTTCTGAATGTTTTATTTAAAGAAATAAGGGACTGGTTCTGTAAAAATTTCCAAAAAAGAGTGTTTCAAGTTAATCACAGAGGTCTGTAGTTCAGACATTCATAAAACTCACCATTTTTTGGAAGATGATTCAAGATTCCAGAATTTCTGTGACTTCAACAGGAACTGCAGCTGATCTTCATACCACTTTAATGTGAGTGTTGCATATCAAGCTATTTCCTTCTAAACTGGTTTAGAAGGACAGACCAAATTGTTGACCACATTTTTTCTTCTCTAGACAGGCAGATTGAATAAGATCTAGACTCACTCTTTAAATACAGCCAGGTTGTCACAGATGAATAATCAAGGCAAGAGGCTGTCTTTATATGAAATTTTCTGTAACTTCTGACACTGTTTGGTATTGGAGCTCTTGGAATGAAGGAATTTTCCATCATCTCACAAAAGGAAAAAAAATTGGTTTTTCTATATAAAGAGAAGTATTCATGCAAGTCCTACAACTCATTGTAACTCCAGCCGTCAGCAGTCCATCTGTTTTCCCTGCCATCATAGCTTCTGTAGGTCTGCCAAGAACATAATGCAGTCTGGCTCTATATATGATCCTCAATCTCAGCTTCACAATGCCATGCAGTAATCAATAAACCTGGTCAAAAGTTGTTAGTAAAACCCCTTTTTGTGAAAATAAATGCTTACTAGTTGGTTTTCAGCTATTTTGTGTACTCCCCACACTGAAACAGAAGACAATATGTCATCTTTCCTACATCATTGTAACTTTTAGATAATACCAGCTAAAAAGTTATGCATACCTAACCGTATTCTGTAGTCCTGAAGTGCATTTATTGATGTTTTAGTGTTTCTGTGTGAATTCTGTTCTCATTTCAGTTGTGAACTCCACTCCCATCTCTATTCAGGCTGAAAATAGATCACAGAATGTCCGCATTATCACAGCCTCTGTGTTTTCCTGCAGCAGCCTTTTCAGAGACTTTTCATTTCTTAAATGGAGGAATGACCACAGCTACAAGACTACAAGACTTCCTCCATGCACCGGAGAGGGTATGGTTTGAATTGCTTCTTCTTTCTTACTCATGTACAGAACTCCTTGAGCATCACTGAAAGACAGTACAGGAGACTATATAAGTCTACAGACCTACATTTTGTGGCACTTTATATCTGAGTGAAGCAATTAAGTATTCAGCACAGTATCCAACATTGCTCTACTCTCTCATTTTCTGTCATTAGAGACGAGATGGCTCCAGATTGTCGTAATTTGGGGGTGGGAGCTGTTGCAATTGTCTTCTGTTAGAAAAAGTTGTTCCAGTTAGGCTTTCTTTGTATTTCAGACCCATGTAGAAACCTCTCCATGCTGAGACAGTCATTCTAGTGTGTATATGTATGTAGTTTGCTACTGATGGATGCCTATGATTACATTTACTCCATAAAATGCAAGGTAGCCAAACCGAAACATGGACCCTAACAATTCCATATTCATGAAATACTTGCCAGATATATTGCTACCTTTCAGAAGTAATAAAATTTACAACCAATAGTTTTAAATTATCATACCTTTAAGGCTAAAAAGAGATCAGATAACATCCTGAAGTTAAAATATTAGAGATCATCTCCAAGGAATTGAACTTTTTATACAAAATGCAGTGTAAGTGTATCATATTACAAAGACAGTGACAACCTTAATACAAGAGATACTTCTGAAAACTCCATCTGAAACTTTGTGATATGAAGTTATTAGTTTGTAAGTTGCTGGCAAGCCCCACAAGACACTGACATGGATCACTGATAGTCATAGAAGGTTGTTGTTTGTCTAGATTTTTGTGTTTTCAAGGAAGTCTTTTCTTGCTTTCACATCAAATTACTGGCCTCTTCAACTCAAACTTCAGATGTGTTCTGATTATCTTTCTTACTAAAGTGAAGCATCATCAGGATGAAAAACACTATGTGAAGAGCAGTTGTCCATGGATGGTAGTTTCATTATGAAAAATCAATTTCTGTTATTTTCAGGTGTCTTTTAGAAAGCATGACATGTATTTGTAAGGAAAATGCTCATTAAGATCAAAATCTATTGATACGTGAAGAATGATTTGCAATTATTTACCTGTGCTTGTGAGTTTAAGTACTATTTAGATGCATAGACATTTAACAGGAAATAAAAAAAAGTTAAATATTCTCCACAAAAATTACAGACTTTAATATGTTGAAACAAAACCCAAGCATGCTCACAATTTAGTGTTGGCTTTTTGCACCTTATTAATTCTGTAAGTATTTCCACTTTTCTTTCTGTGTCAAAGACATCTTATGCGGGTATGCTCAATAATTTAAGGCCACACATTTAATGATGTTAAGGTATTTACATGCTTTAGAGAATGCTATTAAATAAGTGCCTGAACTTTCAGACATACAAATGTCTTGATGAAAAAAAAAACAGTAATACTTTACCACTTAACATGTTCAGTGGAAAAATATGTGACATGTTGTGAGGTACTATCATTACAGATAAAACACCACTGCTTCAGACAGATATATCCTCACCTGATGGTAAAATCTTTCTGAATTTGGCAATGCTTCACTGAAATAAACAGAATTGTATTGATTTATAGTAAATGAGAAGCTGGCTAACAAATTCACTATATAAATTATCTATACAGTTTTACATAGTTTAAGGTCATGTTACCGGAGTACATTTCTTTCCCTTCTGATACTTTCTCTGCGCTCTAACCAGTTTTATCATAAATTGTAATGGTTTAATTGTAATATGTAGAGGACAAAATATTTCAAATATTAAAATTGGAAAGTGAATCTGATGGCTCAGTATCACTACTAGTAGGGGGAATTCCTACAAATAAATGTTGGTTTTTTTAAAACAGTTCTCAAATGAGAGCCAGAAGTAACAGAGGAGATGAGGTTCCATTATTAATCCATTCTTTCAAAAAATTAGCATCTCTCAAACTATAGGTAGCAGTTCTCATCGTGGTTGATTTACATTAGTATAAGATGAGACAAAAATTGTTTTTTTGTATTAACTTATTAGCTTAAGTTGTAAACCCACTTCAGTGCATCCTAACCATTGGAAACCACAGGAGCTTTTGATGTGTAAGCTTCAAGGAAAACCCCAAGACCATCACACATAAACACAGTGCTCTGTATCTATGGAAAAATGCTGGAGCTGAAGAGCAGATTTTCAGGTAAAATATGTTTGTGCCTGCTTATTAGAACTGCTGACACCGAATAGTGGAGGCAGGAAATAAAATAAAAAAAACCCATGGAGTCAGAACTTTCACTAGAATAAATCAAGATCCACAAGGCTGTGTACTCTGCTCAAAGATCTGTCCTCAACATTTTCAATTAACTTACGTGTACTGGTCAGCCTATAACAAAACTTTTATAAAAGTACAGTAGCTGTGTTCATATAAAATCAATAATTCAGGTAACAAAATAGGAAACAAGACTCCTGATATTTTCCCAGACGAGGCCTTTGACTTTTCCTTTTCAGTGCCTACATAACACTCCTAGATCAACCATCCCTGAGGGAAGAGCAATGTCATTTACTTCCTCTTTGATTGTCTTTGAGTATCCAAAAGCTAGGCAGGCCCCTGCCTGTTAAAAGGACAACTGAGGTTTGAGTTTAATTAAGCAATTAAACTCTATTACTTTGTAGTATTTGAAGCTATGAACATCTGCTGAAACCGATTAAATACTAAGGCAAAGCATGTCCAAAGAGTCATTTTATGCCAAGAAAGGAGCAAAGTGATAAAGATTATTCTTGTCATTACATAAAAAACCATAACATAAAAATACTAAGAGATCTTGCTTCCATTCTGAGATTTTGAGGACTGGTCCTAAAGTTTATTTCCTGGTCTGTCTAGAGAGATGCTAGTAAACCAAAGTCTGCATTTACTAGCCTCACATATTAAATGGAACTTACTGACATTTTTTTCTTCATCAGTCAAATCAAGGCTACTTTGAAATGAAAAATCCGTTGCAGAAAGTGTAATATGTACCTTATTTTGGCTTGAATATTGGGCAGACTATTTTTGGATAATATTAAAGCTGAAAAATAGTGGTAGTTCTCTAAAATCATTATTAGATTAATTAATCTAAAGTAACGCAATGACCAAGCAATGCACTGACATTCAGGAGAAAATGTGGAAATAATCAATCTTGTAAGTTGCATTGTTTTAACCCTTTTCCAAACAAGGTACCCTGTGCAGACACTAAAAAATGTAGGCTCACAATACCTCTCCAGAGCACATATGCATTTACTGTGTCATTTAATAGTCTGAAAAACTGAGGCATAACAAAGTATAAATGATTTGGCCAGGTTCTTTGAAGTGTGCCACATCTCTAAGCCAAGATCAGCATAAGCTTTTAGCTAAAGTATTGTATTCTAAATATTGAACGCTGCATCATTTTTGACTGAATCTGTGAAATGCTATATCTATGAAAAAAACACCAATCTGCATATATAATACATATTTTGTACATGAAATTGAATGTTGCATGAAATCATTTGTGCATATGTTGAAGTCACAATTTAGGTATCTATTTTAGTCAAAAGAGGCAATTTTTGTGAGCAGATGGAAAGAATGGAAAATAGCTCCACTTCATGTTCATGGTAGCACGGAATACTTTATTTCTCCTGGCTGTGACTGGATGGATCTTTTTTCCTTTGGAAGACTTGAGAATTCCCTTTCTTTGCCAAATGGAATGAATGAGTGAAATAGATGAATAGTCCTTGGCTCACATACTTCAAAGTTTGAGTTAGTTTTCATATCATTATCTTTCTGTGTTTTAACAAGTTAGATTCACTCAGAAACTAGTTTGTATGCTGTACAGACAGAACTTAACGTGCTCCCAATCAAGCGCTTACCTTTTTCTAATCAATTTAATGTAATTAAATGCTAACGTGCAGCTTGTTTCACATTACCGCCTTCAATTTTGTGCAGCTCTGATGTCTAAAAACTGCTGAACCCAGAAATCAGAGAGAAGTATTTCAAACATATTGTTGTCTTAATTTTGCTGCAGACATAGCAACTTGTTACATGCTTTTTAATGATACCTAGAAACATGCTGAAATGTTTTTCCCCTGAACATAGAAAGGCAAGTCTCTCTTTTGCAGCCACAGTTTGCTGTCCCTCTAGATGTTAATTAGTAAAACTTCTGAGCTTTGTTAGTCTAAATTTAGTTAAATTTTTGCTCCAATTTGTGGTATCATAAGCCTGATAGTGTTTTTTATCCTTCCCAGGCTGATTGTATTAAATTAATACGCTCCCTGTTTGATATTATAAATAGCCTCAGCATTTTAATAACTCTTCAAATTCCTCTCAAAAATCTTCAGGTAGGGTAGGTGCCGCTTAGAATTGTGAGTGTCACAGATGTAACCAGGAAAAAAAAAAAGCTAAAAACTAAAAAGAAAGGAAACAGTGGAGAAGGTTTACATAAAACCACAAAATGGAGAAACAGCCCAGTCACAAGCAAAGGTACAACAGAAGTAAGCAAGCCTGGTCTTTGGACATGCTCTTAAAGAAATGTATGTATGCAGGTGTGCAGGTATGCATGTGTGTGTATATAATTGGAGTATGTTATTTTTTGTATAGGCGCTGTGGTCAAGACACAGTATTTTTCTCCCAGAAGCAAGCAATAACAGACAGTACAATTTCCATTATATTCTTACAGCATTGATAGCTAGGGAATGTGTATGCAAACATTGGACATGAACATATATGATGAACACCAAATGTGCAATATCATGTCCTGTTTCTGTAGCATCAAGATAGCAAAGGTATTTACATTCATTAATATAATGATGATCACGTCCAAACTAATTCTAAATGAGCTTAGAGATGGTGTATTTAGTCTTATTTTCTGAGACTGAAATACTGATGTGTTTTATAGTCCCTGAAAGCTTATTTCAGAAGGGTTTATCTCACTGTCAGGTTGCAGTAACTTGAAAAGTAGTCCTTTTGAACATGATTTTTTCATTTTTCTTGTAATCACACAGAGACAACTAGCCAATGCTTTAATTTAGTTAAAAAAAAACCTTTGAAGAATTATTGTGACAATTTAGAATACTTCACAACTATCACAAACTCTATGTATCTACACATTTTATTTTGCAGCATGTATCAGCAGTTTATCCATAGCCTGTAAGTGGAATATTTAAAGAATTCCTAAACCACAAACCTATTACAATACTACTGAGAACTTCCAGTATTTTTTCTTACAGTGGAAATTGGTACACAATACATATGATCTAATACAAAAAAAAATCAATCAGGTTTGATTTGTTTTTCAGACACTCTACACTGATTTCCTATTATTGGCAGTTGCAATGTTGAAATGAAACTGAACGTGAGTATAAGGGTGCTATTTAACAGTGCTGTGTAAAGTTGCTTAACATTTTCTGTGTCGACACATGTAGAGTATTTGCCTTTTATTACAATTATTTAAAAAAACAAACATGTTAACTTTGCTTGCTTAAAAAGCCAGCAAATTTTGTCTAATGATATTTATTTATTTATTGCTAGAGAAATTCTGTTTAACATGAGTGTCCTCTGTAAAATCTGATTTTGGTCTCCAGTGCTTGTTTAAACTCCAGAATGCCACACTACTGTGGATATGCTTACAGCTGGATCAGAATATGACTTCTGGAAGCTATAACATCCACCTGAAATTTTTGAAGACATCTGACCTATTGCCTTGTTTCTGGTCTAATTTGGACTTGCTGCTTTTCAACCAAGGGACAAGAAGAAAAAAAAGAAAGGGAGCCAAAGGCTCTGTCAAATCTAAACTAGAATTTGGGCAGACATAGAAACATTATCAAATGTCAAAGAGTGCCAGAACTGCTCAGGTTTTGTGCTCTCTGCATATAACTAGCTGTCTGGAGTTTTCAACTTCAAATATAAGCTAGAGTACAAAGACGACGCTCACACAAATCATCTCTGGAGTTCATTGAGTTCCCTGTGATAGATCCCTAAGTGTCATTCTCTTATTCATTTGTATACTATGCCTAGTGTTAAATACATGGTGAGAGAAAATACGGCATAGGCTTGAATTCTCTAACAGATGTGGAGAATTTATTGAATCACTGAAATTTCAAAGGATTAAAAAAAATACTGACCTGCTCCACATCTTAATCAGCCAAACACTTTCTGGATTTTTTTTCTAGCTTATTCTAGCCATTCCATTCATCTTGCATTCCGTTTGTTTCACTGCATCCACTTCTTTCCACCACGACTTTCTCATCCCATCTCTCTTTTCTGCTTGCCATTTTTCTCTTCACACTTTTCATTTGTACATTTCACTGCATTACCACAACTAGTCCTTTCTCATTTCACCCAGTAAGCCAGACTGGGGTTTTTTTGTGCCAAAGGCTGTAAGGTTAATTCTATAGGACCAGTCTAAAACAAACATAAAATGATGCCTAATAGTTAACAGTAAGTAAACTTCTAGAAAACATCCTGTTCAAAATTTGCAGCACAGAAGTGTAGTACTATAAAAAGCTTAAAAATTTGTCATAGTGTAAAAATATACACTTAAAAACCCCACAGCTTTACAAATCAGCCCTTGATTAGTTTTCTTTTATTGACAGAAACCAGGAGCAAGAATGGCTTCCTGTCTTCAAACTGTACTTTTTTCCCCTCTAGACTTTTTGCTATATTTCACTTTGTACAATTTTTAAAAAAATAAAGAGTAGGAGGAGAAGGGCAAATCCTCCTATATAAAACAGATAAATCTTCAGCAGGTCGTCTTGAAGAGTCTTGAAGTGAAATGAAGCCCATGTTTCTTTTCCTTTATATTGATCTGGCTACACTAATGGACTGTTGGGTCTGCACTCTGTTGTTTCACAGGGTTTAGTTGAACTTGTTTTCTATCTAAAGATAAGTGCAGGTTGAGTAGCAGATGATGGTGTTTTCTTCAACAGTTTTCCATTTTCTTTTACAGAATTTTTCCCAGACTAATTACATTCTATATATTTATAATGGTTTCTGGCTTTGGTTCATTTTTTAGGCAAACGATCACAAAAAAAAAAAACACATAGAGCTTGCTACCAAATCCTGCTGTCACTGTATGCATGTGATGGGCACTTGGTAGATCTGATACTTGACAATTTTTATTCTGGAATCGTATGCCCTTTTGAATGATACATCTTTATTAACGGAAATAAATATAATCATCTTATAACTATTAACAGAGATGGGTTCTTTCTAAGCAGCCCTTCATTGGCATCATTTTGTGCACGCTTTAATTCAATTATTAACCTACAGAGACTGTATGAAAGGCCAGCTAGTACAACTAGTGAAGTGTTGGATCTTTTAATTAATAGACACTCAAACAGCCACTTCCTGGGTTTTCTTTCCCATGGAATTATATGATGCAAATGTTACATTTAATTGCCTGGAGTGAAAACACAAACCTCTTTTCTTAGTTTTAATTAGGAAATATTTCCCCTTTTAGAGTGCCTTGTGAATACTTCATGGCAGATCATCAGAACTGAAACATCATTTGTTCTGTGCTTGTTTCATAAACGTTTCACTGAATACAAATAAACATTTATACTACAATGACTCCAAGAGATTCCATGTGGGTTTGTGGGTGATACTGCACTGGATTCTTTGAAAATGGAGATGAAAATTCCTGAGACACAAATTACTGGAACAGAAGACAGGATGGACAAATAATATAGTAGCCAATTAACTGCATTCTTACAGATGACTGGCTAAACTGATTGGTTTGTCTTTTTTTAATCTTAGGCGAAAGGAAATAATAAGTAGAAATTTTAACCTTGGAGGAAATACCAGTATTTATCTGCTTCATATTCTTAAACCTGGATTTCCTGATGGAAAATTAATTGTAGTGGATAATTTCTGGCTAACATGAATAGTTTAATTTGGTTCAGCTTATCTCTAGTCAGGATAAAAACAAAACTATAGCAAAGAGAAGACAAGCGGAGCACAAAGTAAAGATGAATAACCCTGAGTTCTGATAGTTATCAGTCGTGACCGCTAAGCATGATACATGTTGTCAGCTGGAAGGAAACAAGTAGGAAAGCAAAGAAGGATGTAGCAGCACCACAGCATATTGCCCAGAAGCAGAGGAGAAAAAGGCATGGTGTGTCTATGGGACTGCCTCATGTGCAAAAGTATCTCACTGTGGCTCCACATGCTGTTGATTAAACACTTGCTTAATAAGAACATTTGGGACCATAAAAAGAGCAGTGCATAATCATCAGAAGGCTTCATCTACTGAGGCGTGTGCCAGCAGTTGGGGTTTTCTGGACCGTCCCCTGAGATTTGATTTTTAAATTGTGAGGCACTGTTTGTATTTTTCGTATGTGTACAGTCACCCAATATAGCGGAAACACTACCATATTACATAGTGAATTTTGCTTTTATCAAATACTTAAGTATACTTGAGTAGGTTTACATTCACTATTTCCGACAACTAAGCTCAATGTTTCATGGAAAGCAAACATAAAAATGTTACACATGTGGCATGAAATTTACTTTCAAATTTGAACTATCGTTCTTGGGAAAAACGCATACAACTCTTCAATCATCTCTAATTATGACAGCAGTATCATAGTATTTCTTTTCTATGCTATATTATTGCAGGTTCTTCTCTATAGTCACTTTATGTTAATAGTGACATTTTATTGACAATCATTGTGTGTTTTTTTCTTTATTTCCTTGGAAAGAATACTAGAAGAAAGCAACTATGATTACATATAGCTTCAACTTACCTGCTAATTGTTTCTTTAGCCTCCAGATATACTGTTGCCTGAATGATTGTTTCTCAAAAAAAAAAAAAAAAACCCAAACAAAATTGGTTTTGATTCTCTTGTCATAACCTGCTATGAATCTTGAATTTTGGAGAAGCACTTTTTACCAGATACCTTTGCTGTAGTGTATAAACCTGCAATGCTAAAATTCAGTAAGTAAGCTCCCAGCTTAGAAATTAAAGTATTTCTCCTTTCTGGAGAGCACTAAGAGGGAAAGGATTTCTCAGTTCCCTGTCTCCCTTTATTGATTATGGACTGCTTGCTCATCTTGTTATATCTGGTTTGAAACTGATTTTTAAAAATTTAGTGGTAACTATATTTTCCTGAGATGAAATCACAGATGAGGACTTCATTTCTTTGCTATTAAATTCTTACCATTTTTATTTTCCTTTGGAAAATTGTCTTCTTCCTCTCCAAGTAGCTGTATATATAACATATATAATTGATCATTATATTTATGACGTACTCACATTTTATATAATGTAAAAACAGTGAATGTAAAATATAAACACTGTATTGAGATTCTCAAAATTTGTGTGAAACAGGAGAGAGAAGGGACACAGATCCAAACCAAGAATTAGAAAGTGACATGGAAGAGATCCATATTACTCCAACAATGTTATATTTGGAGATAAGTTTTCAGGATAGAAATCTAAAAAGGCTTCTTAAATGATAGCAGAAATTAATTGAGTAAAGAAAGTTGAAGCAGCAGATGTAGGCTGTCTTAGTTACATCAAGACGAGGCTCAAGAAAGACACTTCAAATATATTTCATTCTTCAGTTATGTAAAATAATAATAATAATGATAAAAATAAATGCAAGTTTAAAATCATCCATCACGTCTTGCACAGGCAGTATGGGCTCTGGCAGGCAGCTGTAAGTATGCATTCTAAAACAGCTGCCTGTGACAGTTTGCTTGCAACCCTACTAAGAGAAATTTACAATTATCAAGCACTTGATCCAAAGGGCTTGTGCTGTTGTTGGGAGGTTTCACAGTATAACAGGGCACCAATAATAAAGTGCTCTAGAGGAAGAACTACAGCCACCACACAGCATCCCAGCAAGAGGCAGATTTATTAAACTCACACACATCTCCTGAAGAGATCTCCTGAAAGAAAAAGCCAGTTCTCATATCTCAGGCACAGATCTTGTGTTCTCCTGGGTTAGGGCATTGGTGGATAAAAGGCAGACAATTTTAGAATTCCCTCCAGGCAGTTTCTGAATTTCTTGGAAGATAAGGCCAGTGCTACTTTGCCAACACCATCAGGTATTTTTTTATTTTTATTTTTAATCAGGAGGCCACACTGACTAGAATTGTCAGTATGAAGACATTTTCATACAATTGGCTCCCCATTCCTATTAGCCTCTAGAGGGCTATTTCATCATGTTTATAGATGTACCAGCAGCTTTTGTTAGTCACCAAAATAATGGTGACATTAAATGGTATCCAAAGCTACCCGGACATCCTTTGACATTTACATCTGTCAGAAAGAAAAGAACAATTACTTAAAGAAAACAGTTCTCTTCTCACTCCCTGTGGACCAATAAATAAGGAAAGGAATATGGCTTGCACTGCACCTAAAGGTCAGCATTAAATCTGACTATCAGTGGGAGAATTCAGTCAAATTTCTCCCACAGGACACCTGGCTACTGCCCACAGCTACTTAGATACTAGGGTTTTTTATGTCAAATGCCTCTTGTGTCACTGCTGTCATGGCACAACTGAACAGACTGGCAGTCTGGGGGTTTCTTAGTCCAGACCAGTCCAGAAGGAACAGAGTTCTCACTGCTCAGAAGCAAAAGGGCACCTATCGAACAGTTAGACTAATACACTTAAGGCATCTATTATTCCTGTGCAAAGAGGTAATAGCTCTGTGAATCTATAGTAACCCTTAAAGAATCTTGAAGTGTAGCCTTTGGTAAAGGACTATGTCACCATGCTAATGAAATGTAGTTACCAATGCAAGATGTATGCGTGTGTTGCAGCTGCTGATACAGATTAAAAAAGATAATTAAAAAAAATTAAGATACTCCTCTATCACTGTGAAGCTACTTGGGATTTAAGAAACAGAATCACTCCAGGTTGTGAAGCTCTGAAGTGAAGAGTTAACTCATAAAATAATTGGAGTTAAAAATATCCCTGCCAGACCCACCTGATCATTTGAATAACACACTCCTACCATCACAGCCGTGCTTAGACTGTACTTCATCCAAGCTGCTGTCATCTATCTCTTTCTCTTGACTGGGTTTTCCAGAGGGGACAGAGGGCACAGCAGTAGCCTTCACCCTGTAACAGAAGAGATCGCCACTTGCATTCCTGCCTCCTGGCCTGGGAGCTGAGCAGTGACGAGAGGTGACAGAAAGTCAGTGAGATGCTTAGCAGGTTGGAGAGAAGAGAGGCACCTGCATCCCGAGCTTTCCACGCAATTACCTCCAGATCTGCTAGGCTTCTGGAGGGTGTACGTTGCCCTGCATCTATAACATCCTCATGAAAACAAGTTCCTTTAAATGAGTTTATCGTCCTTGAATACAGGTAAAATACTAAGAAAACTCAGATGCTGGAACCTGTGTTTTAGTGATGGAAACAATATGTGCAATGAATGACACACCAGCGATGATACCGTTTTGTCTTGTCATATCCTGCAAAATGCAACTTCAGCTGCTCTGATCAATTCTTTGCCTCTTAGATACATTAGTTACTAGTTGCTATCAGGGGCCAGTGCAGGCTGGCAGGAGCCTGCAGGTCTGTAGGTCCATGCCCTCTATTCCCTCCCTATCCCTCTTCAACCACTCTCCTCTGCCTTTCCTCCCCTCTCTTTCTGTCTACTCCCCTCCCCGGCTGGCACAGCCCCACCATGCCCCAAAAAGCCCAGTGGGGCAGGGCAGGGAGGCTGGTGGCAGGGCTGGAGTCAGGGCTTCGAGAAGCTCCCCAGCACGGCGGGAGGTCCCTTTCATCTGGGAGCTTCCGGCAGTCCCTGGCCAGCTGCGTTGGGCTGGGGGAGGGCTGATGGCTGAACTCCAGCAAGGGCCCTGACAGCCACGATATTTCACTTGTACCCACCACGGATGAGTGTGCCAGTCGATAAAAATCTGATGAACGTTTCAGTCAGAAGCTACCAGCAGCTTAAGTTAGCAAATATGGATGATTTCCGATTGCTGATCAGCATGTGGAGAGCGTCCAGGTAAAAGCCCCGAAGCGCTGCTCCCACCTTAAAAGAGGAAAAGTTTGGGATGGAAAGCATTGTGGTGGGGGCATCAGGCACGCTGCTATCCTCTTTATCTCTGGCAGAGGCTCGAGCTCCCGGCCTGTCCTGCTCCTTGGCTCTGAGTGGGGAGCTGCCCACCCTGCCCACCAGTCTGCTCAGCCTTCCTCCTGCGGGTCTGCCTCACGGTTCAGGCCCCTCCCTGCTTTAGGGAACTTGCCATGAGTGAAACAGAACGACAGCTTTTCTAAAACAAGCATCTTTATTATGAGTAGTAACAAAGCACTGGAGGTAAGGACGAATTGTTTTTTGAAAAAACCCTAGTGGAGGGTGGAGCTCTCGTGTGTCTCCCTCCTGCTGCGCCAAGGTAACCTCAACTGCACCGTATTCCCTTATACACCAGGAGATTTCCACAGAGGAAGGAGGGAAGGAGGGAGGGAGTTAAATCGGTGGACTGAAGTAGCTTAGTAGGCTGTTTTGGGGACTAACCTACAGCTCACTGAGTCAATTGATTGGGTATTGCTCCTTAAACGAAAGGGAGGAGGACAAATAATAGGTGATATTACCAAGGACATATCACTTCAAACTGGAGTAGATGGAATCATAGAGTGATTTATCACTGTTTCTCTGAGTGCTGAAATGCACAAAGAAATCCATGGAGGAGGATCCAGCAGCTGCATTGGGAAGACTGCAGAATTTGGTTTTGAATGACCTCCTAGTAGGTCCTTTGTCTATTGTCAGAAAAGCCATAAACTCTGAGTTTATGTGAATCACAGAATCACAGAATAACAGAATGATAGGGGTTGGAAGTCCAAGGCTGTGGCACTCTCTCGGCCACATCTTGGACCTTAGCTCCTGGAAGGCAGCACACCTTGCGTGCTTCACAGTGGGAACAGGAAAGAGTTAACAAGCCTAAAGATAAAATGTTAGTTCTGAGTGGATGTTTTAGTCTTATTTAGGTATGTGACTTCCTTTTCCTGTCCTTCAAAGTTCCTGTCCTAGTGGAAATTACTTCAGTCCTGTCACACTTCAAGTCCATTTGGCATGTTTTTCTCGTAACAATCTTAGAGCTAGGATTGTTTTATACCCCAATATTAAGCTTCTTTTCCAACACAGTCACCAGATTTCACCTAAATCAGTTTCTTTTTGTGCCAGTATTACTCTACAAGCCTCATAGATCTTCAGGTGCTCTCATTCTGAAGACGGATGTTAAATGAGCTCTCTACTTTTACCTTGAAAGAAGTGGAGAATCTTGTAAATTCTCTCATCTATTTAAGTGCTGTGCTGAAAGACGCAAGACAGGAGAACTACCCCTCTGATATTTCATTGAAATATGTAATACATTATGCCAACAGCTGCCTTTAGAAGTCGGCAGTCCCTAGGTCAGATCTCTCAACAAATTTCTTTAGAGCTACTCTCTGGGCAGTTGTAGGCTTAATTTGTTGATACTTAAACTTTTTCAGACCAGCCACTTAGACTTCTTTAAATAAATTTACATAAGGACAATTGCATAGCATGATAATTTAGAAGTAGAAAGAAGTTCAAAAGCATCTTTTAGTAAAATACTCCTATACTTTCCATTTGTTAGTGCTTCTCCTGTGGGGAAAAAATGTTTCCTGTTTGCTTGTCTGTAGGTGTGGGGAATCATGAAGACAATTTTAGGAAAGAAAAAGCTAATTTATTACCTGAACAACTAGAATTCTCTTTAAAAAAGTTCCTCTGCAGATTTGTACTGTCAGTGCTATTGACATGATTTCTTTCTATAAGGCAACTTTTCTGGGCAATTTCTTGGGGCAAGGGCACAACAGGACAACTTGATCTCCTGAGGACAGAGGGCCAAATACCTCTCATACTTCTGAACTTACCGTACACATATACACGTATACAGCAGATTACTTAAGGGGCACAACACTGATGGGTAGCTACAGTCAAAATGTGGGGTTAAAAAAAAAATGGTGGGAGTTTCTGTCTGATTTTCATTTCAAGCTGTTGGACATGTTAGCTATTTTGTGGTTTTGTTCTTCATTTGTCAGAGCTGCATGTACTGTCACACTCTCTTTCTCTAACTCTCTATCACTTCAGCTTTGAGACATATCCCAGTTTTCTTCCTTGCCATACATGGGAGCTGACGAAACTCATGAGCTACACCTTATTCTGCATCAATCATCTTATCTATTTTTGCAGCAATCAACACGCTGTTCCTTACCTAAAAGTATTATCTGTATGACAAAAATGGAGACATTTATGGTAAACTTCAGTGTAGACCATCCTGTTTTTATTTAGAATGTCTTTACTATGATTAGTCACACAGTCTGGACAGTTATGCAGAAAATGGTTGAAATAAAATAAACATCCAATGCTTTTAACATCAGTGTGCAATCTTTATGGCTCTATACAAGCATAGCAATTAAATAGATATCACTCTCATGTTAGTGTGGCATTTAGATATTTTGTTAATCATAGTTAAATAGCTATTAAAACCCTTCAGATGTTTTCTGAATCCTCTGAGGGGTATCTAGGGTTTTTGTTAGATATTTATGGTATGTTCAATAAACAGCATTGTGTAAATTCAAGGAAATGTCACTACTTTTTAGAACAATAACGTAACAGAAAGCCTTACATGATTTATATGAGGTGACATGCAAGGAGTCTGTCAATAGCTGAAAGAGCTAGCGATGAGTCAGGGGTACTAACCAGTTTTGGTCACCTATTCCCCTGTCAGACACATAAACTCCCCCTTGCATCCCAAGAAGCATTATTATGGTACAGAAGTAGCAGGCCACAGTGACTGAAGTACACTGTCGTTTCAGTGTGCTTGTCAAAGCAATATTCCCCGCCTTGAGCATCCTGCTCTTTTTTTGAGTTATTAGCTCTACTTTGATAACATGTCATTAGTAAGATAAATGACTTAAATTTGCCTCTCATTTTTTTTCTCCCAGTACGCTATGTCATCATGGCTGGGGGGCCACATTAGGTTCTCAGTGACAACAGAAAGCTACTAGAGAGTAACTTGATTTCTGTTGAGGAATTGCAGCACAAGGATGAAGTAGCTCAGCAAACATGTGAGCATGAAGAATACATGTGAGACAGTGTCTCATGACAACAAGGCCACCTTCTGATATCAGAAGGTTTTGGTTGGGAAAGCGTTTATTTTGAAGTCAAACTACTAAAGCTCTGTGTAAGTTAGAATATGCAGTTCATTTTATTAAAATCTAAGAAGTTCCATTCAAGACTCATTTATCATGTGTAAAAATATTTCTCAATCATTCTAATATTTATCAGTGAGCCTGAAAAGTTTATGGCTTTCTTCCATGGCTTTGTAATGACATAGTCAACCACCTTTAATCTTGTGTTATTTGTTTAGTGACAACTACTTTTTCTGGCAGGTAAATCTCTTTAGGAATATTTATATGCTGACACCTGGTGGTTTTAATTTAAAAGTTGCTTGTAGGTAGGTAGTGATATATTACTTCATGTCCTGTCCATTTCTTGGAAGTAGTGGTTTGAATTCTATTGGACATGTATTTTTATTTTCTTTCTTCTTTATTGTAAATGAATGGACACCTGTTTGAGTTATAATACCACAATGGTTTATGTGTTTAACATTAAAGTTTTTTGATATTAATTGTGCCTACTATGAAAATAAAAACATTCAGTCACCTTTTTCAAAGCCAATATTGGAAAAGATATTTATGTGCTTCAGTATTTTTTTCAGTGTGTGTTTTAGTACAGCAGAGTCCTATTCAGTCCAGAGGAACTCTTCAAAAGAGTAGACTTAGGTCTGACGATAGATCATTGAATTATAAGATCCAATATTTTCACATCTAGTAATTAATAAGTTGCAAACACAAAGAAGTAACTTTGTTCCTATCTAAGGGAGACTGTTTTCTTCCACTTAAGGTGAACGCAAATGCCTCATTTGATTGAAGGAATGGGTGAATGTGCTGGGTTGACATAGACCCCCAGAAAAAAACGTTCACTTGAGCCTGTTGAAGTTTAGAGCCTGGTTTAAATCTCTGATTTTTGACAACTGATTTTTTTTTACCCAGTATGTACAACATTCTAAAAACCTCTCATGTTTATAAGCTATGTCTCTATGTCTATGTAATGAAGGTTTGCTATAGCTAATAACATGGAGAAAAACAAAGTAAAACTATGTTTTAAATATTTATGTGCAAGTATACTCAGAAAAGTAGTAGGTTCAAGCAGCTTGTATTGTGGAGGGAGACTGTATGCTGGAAGTCTAATTGGTTTATTATGTTAGTGTTACTGCTGTTTTAAGGGCCAAAATAATTACTAGACAGATGCAAAAAGTATAATAAAACACATTTATTAGCTAAGAACCACATTATCATTGAGAACTATTTCATATTTACAGGGTTCTTTTTCCTTATTGTCTTGTACTACAGAAAGTAACAAGATAAAGATTACAGTAAATTTAACTTCCTAAGTTTATTTAAATACCTCTTAAAATGCTATATAGATTATTTCCTATTTTGAAAAAAGCCCAGCATTAATTATTTTATGATAATAATAGAGATACAGTGCGTTCATTTTACATAGGCACTTTTGAACACTTGATCAAGACTCAGATCAGTCAGCTGGTCTTCTGAAACTGGCTTACTCTCTATCATTCTTGCCCTCCAAGATGCAACTTTTTTTCCCTGAACACCGTAAACCTTTCATTTTAACACTGGGTAAAGGTGCTTCCAAAATCATAGTATCCAAATTAATGTTTGCGTTTGTATTTTTTTTTATCTAAGAAACTATATTGTCTCAATTCTGATTCGCTGGAGCTGCTGAGAGAGAAGAATCTGTAATTCAGATAATAAACATGCAGACCTTCACAATTTGTCTCTCATTTCCATGTTGAAATTGCATTGACATTGAACAACACTACATATTATTGTCAGCTACCATTTTGCTTCCTTTTAATATCACACCATGAAAGTAGTTCAAATGGCCAGTTCCTTATTTGCTCATCAGTCTCATGTCTGGTCACAGAGGAAGTACAGACTTATCACCTGTGTTATTCCAGTGATGAGCTGGTAGAAAGCCAGCTGAGTAGCAGAAGATCCAAAAAAGCAGAGCTTGCTTTTGGATACAGAGAAAAAAAGAACATTTCTCCTGAACATGGCAAAACCAAACTCCTTTCCAGGTTACATATTTCTGCTCATCATTATACTAATGAGAAGAAAACAAATAAAACGGAGGCAGTTTTTCCTCCACAGATCTGTTGTTCATAGAATATGTCTTTGTTCTAAAGAAGGCAGAGTCATGATATTGGTCTAGACTTAAGTTAATCCTTTTTGTTGCAGAGGCACTCTCCTTTATGAGACTACCATTTCTTCCTTTCAGACTTGTACTGAGTTTCCTCCTTTTTTTCTTTCTTCACTTCACACTATCCTTGATTTCTGAATACAGCTTCCAAACCTAATACTTACAGAAGATTTTGTGTGCCACTTGTAATCCCCACCTTGGCCTGTCTTAGCATGAGATTTGGACACCTAATTGAAATGGATTTATATTTTCCACATAGAACAATATTTGTTGCTTTTATATTCCTGGTGCATTTTCCACCTCCATACGTGCTCTGCAAACCTTTCTCCTTTTGTGATCCAAGACAATCAATCAGTTGGTGAATTACCACTTGGTGCCTTTCCTCATCGCTTCACACTCCTCCCATGTCCAAAAGTCCATCCTTAGGAGTTTTCTTTTCCATTTTAACTCAAAGAAAGTTATATAGTGTTATATCAGTAAAATATTGAAACTATATATAAAATCATAGATCTGATTTTCAGATTCAGACAGTCAAAGGTTCTATGGCAAAAAAGAGTAAAAAATTTCCAAATTATAGGTATTCTTCAGCATCTTTTGAGTCTACACTTTAAATATTAAATACCTGGTTAAGTACTTGGCTGGAATGGGATTAAAATGGATTCTTCATTTTGCATTTTGCCTTTGTTTTTTTTCTTTGCATTTTTTAAACATCGTATTTTCAGGTAAGCTTTAAAATCTAGTAATGGGATTGACTTAAACCAGTGCCAAAGCCTTATCTATCAACACATTCCTCAGATGATCAGAACGTTTTCCAAACTTGAATATTTTCATAATTCAGCGTTACTGAATCTTTCCCTCCTTAATGTGAGGGTCAGTGTGTGTATGTTTGTACAAATATAATTACATTAGATTAATGGCCTCCCTTGTTCTATATTGCCTGACTTGCAGCCAAGGCCACCGTTACCAAGCCTTACAAAACCAAAAGAAATTGTTTCCTTGGCAACAGGAGCCATGTAAAATCTCACAGATCATCTGTCTTTTCTACTCAAATTTAATTCTGCTAGATGCTGGAAAGCTGGTTTTCTGCTTCACTATCTGACTCAAAATAGATGAACTACAGTGAGGGACTGTAGCTACATCTGAAGACCCATGGAAGACAAAAAACCTGACTATCTCTCAAAGTATTTGATCCTTTTCTAGTTAATAGGGATTAGCGTTTTACCGACAGAGCATGTATTTTCATCAGACTTCTTAGTGAAATCTTTGGCAGTCAGTAACATTATTCAAACTTGAAAAATCCATCTAGATACAGTAGGAACTTACACAGTGTAAAATGACAATGCATTACTGACACCGCAGCTCTGTTGTCACCCTTAGGCTTTTTCATCAGCCAGAATTCATAATTCATAAAGCATAGTAATATAAAAAGGGCAATGTGCTTGAGAGCTTGAGAAAAATACTGTCAACTTCTAAATATTTAAAATTTCACATGTTCTTGATTGGTTTGACTCTTTCAAAAATTGAGGGATTTTTCCTTTTTCTTCCTTCCCTCTTTTAAACCTCCTACTAATCTGCTATTGTGCTACGTCTAATGAAATCCAGGTTTACCACACACTGTACCTATAGGAAAGACAGGCCAACAAGGAGAGATGGTGGAGTTGCTCTATATGTGAGGGAGCAACCGGAATGCATTGAGCTTGGCCTGGGGGCAAATGAGGAACGAGTTGAGAGCTTATGGGTTAGAATTAAGGGACAGGCTCATAAGGGTGACATTACGGTGGGTGTGTACTACAGGCCACCTGACCAGGAGGAGGAGGTCAGTGAGGCTTTCTACAGTCAGCTGAAAGCAGCCTCACAGTCACAGGCCCTGGTTCTCATGGGGGACTTCAACCACCCTGACATCAGCTGGGAAGACCATACAGCTAGGCAGGCGCAATCCAGGAGGTTCCTACAGA